>MDTG01273653.1_pt1 | contig 14484 bp, 17 predicted proteins | sample 811421 | NCBI WGS metagenome assembly MDTG01 (sample SAMN05326645, study PRJNA326480) | marine metagenome | isolation source: seawater | place: Pacific Ocean: South East | collected 2011
AGATTTATTTATTCAGCTTAATATATTATTATGAATCATTAGAATTTATAGGAGTTAATCATGACTTGGAGTTTAGAAGGGGATTATGCAGAAAACTGCAACTGCGATATTATGTGCCCCTGCCTGTATTTACAGACACCAACTGAGGGTTTCTGTGAGGCAATGCTGGTTTGGGATATTAAAAAAGGTCATTTGAATGATACAAATTTAGATGGTCTTAAAGTTTCAATTTGGTTACATGCGCCTGGACCTCAATTAACAGAGGGTGGTTTTAAAATTGCATTATATATAGACGAAAATGCTTCTGACGAGCAAGCTTCAGCTTTAGAGGAATTGTTTGGCGGTAAACATGGCGGACACTTAGGTGTTATAGCAAGTTTAGTAGGTGAGGTTATGGGAGTAAAGAAAGCCGCTATTACTTGTGATATATCAGGTAACAAAAAAACACTAAAAGTTGATGGAGCTGGAGAATGGGATATGGATGCAGTCGAAGATGGTAACGGTAACGTTGCTAAATGCGAGTATCATCCTCTGGCAATTAATCCTGGTTTTCCAGTTGAAGTTAATAAAACTAACAAACAGTCTTATACTGATTTTGGTCAAAACTGGAGCCCTAAGCCTAACAGAGTCGGTTTATCTGGCCCATTTTCATACGCGCCATAAACTAAGCATAATTTGAGGAGAGCAATAGAAAAGGAGAGTTTACTCTCCTTTTTTATAGCATTATTTTCAAATAGCATTTTTTAAAGTCATAAGATAAGATTCATCGATAAATGGACGATAATAAAAAAGAAGTTGTACAACAAGAAATTAATAAAGCAATTAATTTTCTAGGTCAGAATAAATTCTCTGAAGCAGAAATAATATGTAAAGATATCGTAAGTAAAAAAGACAATCCTGACGCGTATCATATTTTGTCATCTATTAAGATTTATAAACAAGAATTTGATGAGTCTATAAGACTAGTTCAGAAATCAATTGAGATAAATTCTGATAATCCTGGTTACCATGTGACATTGGGTTGTGCCTATAGTGCTAGAAAAGATTATGAAAAATCTATTAAACCTTTCAAAAATGCCTTAAAGCTTAATAATAAAGTTGCTCAAGTTCATTTTTATTTAGGAGAATCATATCGTAAATTAAAGAAGTATAATGAGGCTATAGCTTCATTCTATAAAACTATTGAACTATCACCAGATCATGTCGCATCGCACATGATTCTCGGAATCGTTTATCAAGAAAAAAAACAATTTGATCTATCTGTAAAATCCTTCCAGACATGTATTAATATAATGCCAGATTATGCAGAAGCACATATAAATCTGGGCCTATGTTATTTATTGGTTGGAGATTATGACAATGGCTGGCGTGAATATGAGTGGAGGCGAAAATTATTTGAGACAGAATCAGAAAAACTATCGAAAGAGTGGACAGGTCAGAGCTTGGAAGATAAGACATTGTTGATACTGGATGAGAATTCTGATCCAAATCTAATACACTTCATACGCTTTGCGAGAGAACTCAAAAAAGATAACTGTAAACTAATTTTGCAGTGCAATGATCAATCATATGAGTTATTTAATAAACAAGCATGGATTGATAATGTTGTTTCGCCAGATGTTTTTCCTGAACATGATTATTATATCTACATCGGTTCCTTGATGAATGTTTTAAAAATAAATCCGAACAATACACAGCAATATTTTCCATATATAGATGTGGATGGGAAAAATCGAAATCTCATAAAATCGAATAAATTAAATATCGGTCTAGTACTAGAGGCAAACCGAGGTGATAGCTCGCATGACGATGAGACTATAGACATCAAAGACATAGAAAATTTATTTACTGATCAACACAATGTTATCTCTCTTGATAAATATACAGAAAATAATAGCCTCCCAATTATTTATAACAGTAAATATAATTACTCAAATCTTGACGAGTTATCTCAGATCATACCTGAACTTGATCTGGTGGTAACTGTTGACCATGTCGTCGCACATTTAGCTGGTGCTCTGAACATTCAAACTTTCTTAATGGTTCCTTGTGTACCTAATTGGAGGTGGGAGATAACTCATCGACATACAACTCCGTGGTATGATAGTGTTCGAATATTTAGACAAGATATCCCCGATAACTGGACTTCAGTTATAGGAAAAATAAAACAGAAACTAAACGAGAAGTATAATGATTGAATTTTCTATCGATCAAGCAATGAAAGAGGCTATTGATTTGCAATCACGAAATCAATTCGAAGAGGCAAAATCTATATATAAAAAAATTATTAAACATGATGAAAAAAATAGTGATGCATACCACTTATTATCACTTATTGATTTGGTTCATGGTAACTTAGATGAAGCTAAATCAAATGTAATGAAAGCTATTGAATTACAACCTGAAATTTCTGTTTATCATTCTAATTTTGGAAACATTTTGTATCAGAGTAACAATCTTGAATTTGCCATACAAGAACATAAGAGGGCAATAAAACTCGATAAAAAAATTTTTCAATCATTTTATAGTTTAGGAGTAATTTACTCTCATCTTAAAAATTATGAAAAATCTGTTGAATTTTACAAGAAAGCTATTGGTCTAGATGATGAATCTTCCGCTGCACATAACAACATTGCTAACGTTTACAATAAAATTAATCCTAATGAGGCTGAGCCTCACTATCTTAAAGTGATAGATTTAGTGCCAAATGATCCTATACCTTATATAAACATATCAAATTACTACTTAAAAAATACTAAATATAAAAAATGTGTTGAAGTTCTAGAAAGAGCTTTATCTGAGAGTGTTGAAGCAAAAGAATTGTATAATAACCTTGGGATCGCATACTTAGCAACAAAAGAAAATACTAAATCAAAAAGCATGTTTGAGTTAGCTCTTAAAATTGATTCAAACTATAAACCAGCAATAGATAATCTCAGAAATCTTGAAAATATCGAGAATTAAATCCTTGATTTTCCCTCAATAATGCATTTTGACTACTTTAAATCACTTAAAGTTTAGGCTATATTTTAAAGACAGAGGAGAATATGAGAAGAGCACTAATACTTTCAATATTCGTTATGATAACAAGCCAGTTACATGCTGGTGAAGCTGCTGTAGATCAAATCAAGAACAATGTTCTCCAAAAAGCATATTCATATGGCGATACAGCCATAGAATCATGGGCAAGAGATAATTTAGAAAGCCTCAGACTAATAGAGGTCGAAACTAGAACAAGAGTTGACTCTAAACCAACATTTAGGGGTATTGCGTTATTTGAGCTAACAGGCGATGATCACAAAAAAATACTATCACAGTTATCTTATTCAACCTTTGATGACGATGAGACACTTAATGCAGGACTCGTCTATAGAATTATGAATAGTGACATGACGGTAATCTATGGATTGAATATTTTCTATGATCATCAATTTAATACTGGGCATAAAAGAACTGGTCTAGGTTTTGAGATGAAATCCAGCGTCTATGATCTTAATATCAACCTTTACGAAGCTGAGAGTAAAATCCATCATGTCGATGGCGTCCCCGAAGTTGCGGCTGGCGGTTATGATGCTGAAATCGGTGCACAAGTACCGTACCTTCCATGGGCAAAGGTTTACTACAAAGCTTATCAATGGAATAACGAGACATTGAATATTAAAGATGGTAGAAGCTTGAGCATTTTCATGACTCCAACTCCAAGACTATCAGTAGAGTTAGGTATGCAAGATGATAGTACATTGAGTAGTAAGACATTTCTTAAAATGAATTATGTGCTTTGTTGCGGCGAGACAACACAGTTTGCACCTTTATTCCAGGTCTCAAGCCAAGCGTTTAACTATGGTAAACTCGATAGTCAGAGAATGTATGAGAAAGTTCGTCGAGAGAACAATATCATTACAGTGCGTGGTGGTGGTGAGTTTACGGTGACTGCGAGCGGGTTTTAGATATGAAAAGATTTATTTATATTTGTTTCTTAGTACTAACATTGCCACTTCATAGCATGGCAAGTACATGTACTGTTTCCAGTGGAGTTACAACTGTTGACAATAACAGTTGTGGCAGTCAACCAGATTCATATGGCATTAGAATGTATAAAATGTATTTATGCACATCTGCACCTACTGAACCTACAACAACTACTGCTGCTAATTTATCTACCGGAGGATGTGTACTTGTTCTTAATGGTGGGGCTGATGGTGTTCGAGTAGACGTCACTGGTTCAACAAAAGTTAATTTCACTGGTGCTACTTTCACTAAACCACCTGCAGCTGTATATACGCATGGCTATATGCATATTGATAATATATTTTTTATCAAACAACAAAGAATATTTAATGAAGCAAAAGAGGGTAGAATTGACGGTAATGATTCAGGTATTCATTGTTCCACTGTCTCAGGCTCAGGTAATGAGACAGATGGTAAATCATCAACGTGTGGAAGTTCAGCAATAGCCGCTGGTACATGGGGATCAATCCTTTTAGATCTTGATGGAGGTGAAGCGGGACTACAAGCAACAGCCGAGGCCGAGAACTTGAATAACACTGGTAGCGATATAAAAGGTATACTTATAGACACAAACGGACATGTAGCTACTACCACAGGTGAGGTTGATTCACTCGAAGGGTTTCAAACTTTTGGTACACCGGTCGTTGTCGGTGTTAATCTAAAATCATTTGATATTGCATTTGGTATTACTGAGGGATCTACAATCTTTGAAGACAACAATAGTCCACCAGTTGTAGGTTTTGGTAGTGGCCCTTTCCAGGCAGTGATTACACCTATTAATCACCAATAGAAGTTAATCGTGACAACAGTATTCTTTCTGTGCACAAAGTGTTCTATTTCTTAGATGTGTAAATATTAAGAGACTACTAGCAAATAAGGTCAATATAACTGACAATATTTCACTAAATTCATGTAATGATATTGCGATAAGTAATACAAATATTGCGCATATACCGCCAAGCTTAACTATATCATCATTATGCTTTCTACATCCTAATGTGAAAGCGATCAATGATGTAGGCAATATAAAGTACATCAGAGTTTCATGAAACTCATGTGAGGTAAAAAATGCTAGTTCAATGTATGGTGATAAAATTATCAGGACAGGCAATAGTATGCAGTGGATTGCGCAAACAGCAGAAATAGTTAGTCCAAAATTATCTAAAATTTTTTGCATTGTTGTAAATGGTATTATGCATATATATCTTTAAAATGATAGCATAATAATAGATATGACTATTACATCTTTCGATCTCTGCCTCAAAAATGGACAAGTTATGATTAATGATAAGCTTGTTCAAACTAATATTTACATAACAAATGGGAAAATCTCTAACATCACCGACAAGATTCTTGAATCTAGTGAGACAATCGATTGTAGAAACTTGACTGTTTTACCAGGTGTAATAGATTCACAAGTTCATTTTAGAGAGCCTGGTCTTGAAGGAAAAGAAACTTTAGAGTCAGGGATGCTATCTGCGGTAGCAGGGGGAGTTACCTCAATATTTGAAATGCCAAATACTAATCCATTAACTATTACCCCAGAGACTATTGAGGATAAATTACAACGTGCCAGTAAGGGTGCATGGTCTGATTATGCCTTTTACTTGGGCGGTACGATGCGAACTTCATCAAATTTATCAGAATGGGAGAATCTTAAAGGTGTCTGCGGAATAAAAATATTTATGGGAGCGAGTACTGGAGATTTGATGACGGCAACTGATGAAGAAGTAGAATCTGTTGTATCGAATGGCCAGCGTGTTATTGCAGTTCATGCAGAAGATCAAATGATCATGATGGAAAACATGAAAAATATACTTGGTGATAGCAACGATGTGAGCATGCATTGTAAATGGAGATCTCCAGAAAGTTGTTTATCAGCAACCACTCGCGTAGTAAATCTTGCAAGAAAACATAAAAGACGTGTTCATATTCTTCATATAACTACATCTGAGGAGATGCAATTTTTATCTAAAAATAAAGATATTGCAAGTGTAGAGCTTTTAGCAAATCATCTAACACTGCATGCACCAGATTGTTATGAGAGACTTGGAACTTTAGCGCAGCAAAACCCCCCAATTCGTGAAAAGCTACATCAAGATGCACTTTGGGATGCTCTTAATAAGAACATAGTCGATATTATTGCATCCGATCATGCCCCACATACTCTTGACGAAAAATCATCTGTCTACCCAAAATCTCCAAGCGGAACACCTGGTGTACAAACACTAGTACCTATTATGTTAAATCATGTTAATAATAATAAATTATCATTATCAAGATTAGTAAGTCTATGGAGCTACGGACCTGAGCGCATTCATAAAATTTACAATAAAGGAAGGATCCAGGAAGGCTATGATGCCGACTTCACTATTGTTGATATGAATAAAGAAATGATTATACAAAATAGTCAGCAAAGATCTAGAAGCCAATGGTCTCCTTATGACGGAATGAAGGTCAAGGGGTGGCCCACACATACAATCATTCGTGGAAACTGCGTCATGATAAACGATGAAATAATTGGGAAACCACTCGGAAAGATGGTTCAATTCAAAGAAACTATGTAGATTATGAGATGAATAATCAATTATTACTTTTGTATGACTTCGCTTTGAGGCTTGCAGAAATTGCTTTTCAAAAGGATGAAGTCCCAGTTGGTGCCGTCATTTATAAAGACCATACTTATGAAGTAGTAGCCCCAGGCTTCAATCAAATGAAAACAAATAAATCAGCTATAGATCATGCTGAAATGTGTGCTTTAAGGTTAGCAATGTCAAGAACAGGTCAAGAAAGACTCAATGGCTGTAGTATAATAACCACATTAGAGCCTTGCCCGATGTGTGCTCAAGCAATAAGTTTCGCAAGACTTACCAGTGTTACATTTAGTGCTGAAGATCAGAAAAGTGGCGGAGTTATTAATGGCCCAAAGATTTTTGAGTCATCTTCATGTCATCATAAACCCAATGTAATTAGGTACAATGATAATGATCAATCAAAAAAACTTCTTCAAAAATTTTTTCAAAATAAGAGAAAAAATAACTAAATTCGTTTTTGTCAAGCTTGTACATTGATTATTTTAAAGTTATTGTAGGCACTGCTTTGAACTTGGGTATGTTTATTGCAATATAATCTAATAAAACTATGAGTGAATTCCTTAAAACCTTTGATAAATTAAATGATGCACAACTAAGATCTAGTGTAAAACTCCTAGGTAAGTTGTTAGGTAACATAATAAAAACACATGCTGGATCCGAGGTATACGTAGCCGTTGAAAAGCTAAGAAAAGGTTTTATCAATCTTAGAAAAGATAATAGTCAAATAAAGCATGATCAATTAATAAGATATATAGAAAGACTTAATCCAAAAACTCTTAAAAATGTTATCAGATCTTTTTCGAAATATTTTGCTCTAGTTAATGTAGCTGAAGAAGCGCATCAACACTTAAACCGAACAGATAGACTCGCACATGGCTTTGAATCATGGGAAGGGTCATTTGATCAAACACTTCGTGAGTGCAAGTCATCTGAGATAGATAATGTAAAACTTCAGACTTTGATTAACTCTTTTCACTATGCTCCTGTTTTCACAGCACATCCTACAGAAGCAAAAAGAAGAAGTAAGCTTGAAGCAATGAGAAGAATTTTTAATACTATTTTAGAGCTGAGATCATATAAAGGCCAATCTATTAAACGTGAGGAACTTATAGAGGAGCTTCAAGCAGAAATACTAATTCTATGGAGAACTGATGAAGTTAGACTTAAGAAACCAACAGTTATAGATGAAGTAGAAAATGGACTCTATTATTTTCGAACATCATTATTCAAGGCAATACCTGAAGTATATAGAGATTTAGAAAAAGCGATTAAAAGGGTATATCACACAGACGAGATAAAAGTTCCGAGTTTTATTAGATTTGGATCTTGGATTGGTGGTGATAGAGATGGTAACCCGTTTGTTACACCCGACATTACAAGAGAAGCTGTTTATATGCATGCAGAAACCGCAATTCATGAGTATATGAGAAGAGCTCAAAAACTATCTACATTAATAACACATTCCTCCGAGCTTACTAACCCATCTGAAGAATTCATAGAATCATGCAGAAATGATAAACAGTACTTAGATGAAGCATTTAAAGATACAACACAAGACTTTGCTAAAGAGCCATATCGAAGAAAATTCAAACTTATAAGATACAGACTCAACCAAAGATTAAAAAATATTATAAAACTCAAAAGAAATGAAAGCGCTAATGCGGAACATGCATATAAATCCGAGAATGAATTGTTAAACGATCTATATCTAATCAAAAACTCTCTTTTATCAGATAATGATGGGATTTTAAGTGATTATGGATTAAATGATTTTATAAGACTTGTTGAGACTTTTGGGTTTTACCTTGTTAACCTTGATATTAGAGAGGAATCGACAAATCACTCAAACACAATTTCCGAGATACTAAAAAAATCACAAGGCGTAGACTATGCGTCTATGGATGAGAAACTAAAAATTTCAATTTTAGAAAAGTTCATTCAATCCGATGTAACAAAAGATGATATTTACGAAAAAATATCAGACTCGTCGAAAAAAGTATTAGATGTATTTAGTGTAATGCGTAGACTAAGAAATGAAGTGAGTGTAAATGCTTTTGGGAACTATGTCATTTCTATGACACACCATGCAAGCCATGTTTTTGAAGTCCTTGCTTTAGCAAAACTATGTGGTCTAGTCTTTAAAAGGGATAACAAGCTTATATCGTTAGTTCAAGTCACTCCTCTTTTTGAAACAATTGATGATTTGACTAGAATCGAAGAGATACTAGAGGATCTATTTAGTAATGAAACTTATATGGGATTAATGAGTGAGCATAAAGACACTAAATTGCAAGAGGTCATGCTAGGTTATTCAGACTCATGCAAAGATGGCGGTATTTTATCTTCCTCTTGGAGTTTGTACAAGGCTCAACAACAAGTTCTGGAGATTTCTAAAAAATATAAGATAGAGTGTCAGTTATTTCATGGAAGGGGTGGAACTGTTGGAAGAGGCGGAGGTCCTACTCATAATGCAATTTTAGCTCAACCTAATGAGACTGTTAGAGGTATGATAAAAATTACAGAACAAGGTGAGGTTTTATCTTATAAATATGCTGTCCCTCAATCAGCATCATATGAACTAGAACTAGCTATCAGTGGACTTATAAAAGCAAGTAAGCATTTAGTTGTGGCCGATAGTGTGTGTAGAAATAATTTTGAGGTACTAATGTCTGAAATGTCAAAAAGTGGTGAAAAAAAATATAGAGATTTAACAGATGATAAACCAGGTATAATGGATTATTTTTATGAGGCAACTCCTGTTCAAGAACTTGCAGAATTGAACATTGGATCTAGGCCATCTCATCGTAAAAAAACTCAACGCTCAAAGTATTCTATAAGAGCTATACCTTGGGTTTTTGGTTGGTCTTTATCGAGACACACACTTCCAGCATGGTATGGACTAGGAACTGCTCTTAATAGCATTATATCTCAAGATCCAAGTAATGTTGCAAAGTTAAAATCTATGTATTCTGAATGGCCATTTTTTAGAGTCCTTTTAGATAACATACAAATGGCATTAGCTAAATCTGATTTAGGAATTGCAAGAGATTACTCTCAACTTGTTGAGAACAAGAATACGGCGTCTGATATTATTAACGATATTGAAAAAGAATTTAATGATACTGTATCATCTGTTCTTGAGATAGTTGGCTCTGATGAATTACTCTCTGAAAACATAAAGTTATCCTTATCTTTGAGTAGGAGACAGCCCTATTTAGATCCTTTAAATTATATTCAAGTTATGTTGCTAAAGGCGCACAGAAAAGTTTCAGGAGAAGATACTGTTAACTTCGATCCATTACTAAGAACTATTCATGCAATTGCGATCGGTATGAGGAATACAGGATAATAATGCAGAAGGTCCTAATTATTTTAGGAGCTATACTAATAGTCCTCGGCTTAATACTTCCTTACCTCAACAATCTTGGAATTGGTCGTTTACCTGGCGATATTATAATAAAGAAAAACAACTTTAATCTCTATTTTCCAGTTACAAGTGCAATAATATTCAGTATCGTAGTAAGTATAGTTTTAAAATTATTTAAATGAATGAGGATAACATTTAAATGACCGAAGATAATCATCAATTAACTGACATGCACAGTGAATGTGGCTCTTCAGAGCCTTATGCGCTTCAGGTAACAGATAACAGTATGGAGCCAGAATTTCCTAAAGACTGTATTGTAATTGTAGATCCTTCTGGAACATGTAGTGATGGTCAGTATGTATTTATAGAATATGATGGAGTAAGATGGTTTAGAAGATTTAGCATTATAGACGGTGAAAAATATTTGATGGCGCTAAATACCGATTATCCTGAAATAAAACTTGATAACTCATATGATGTTATTGGTATAATTGTTCAGAAAAATGTAAAAAGGGAAATCAAACACTACACTTAAAATCAAACGTATGAAGAAAGTTACCATATATAGTACACGTATATGCCCTTATTGCGTAAGAGCAAAAAATTTCTTTACTAAAAAGGATATTGAATATACAGAAATTATGATTGATTCAGATATATCTCTTATGAGGGAAATGATGGAAAAATCTGGAAGAAAATCCGTCCCACAAATTTTTATAGGAGATTACCATGTTGGAGGATTTGACGATCTCATTGAACACGACATGGATGGTAAACTGGAGGCATTGCTGAATTAAAATGGATCTCAGGGAAAACAGAGCAATGGAACTTGAAAGCGGTATTGCAGCTTTTGAGACAAAAAATTTTGCTCATGCTACAAAATTATTATCACCTATCGCGGAAGAGGGTAATCCTGATGCGATGTATAGAATGGCTATCATGCTACAAAATGGACTTGGTTGTCTAGCTAATGAAGAAAAAGCTTTTCAATATATGAAAAGTGCTGCAGAAAATGGACTACCGCTCGCTATGCATGCACTTGGTTTTATGTATTTCGAAGGAGAGTGTACAGAAAAAAATGCACAACTGTGTATAGAGTGGTTTGAGCGTGCAGCTGCTGAGGGAATGATGGGTTCTGCGACGACACTTGGTATGATCTATGAAGAGGGAAAAATTGTAAAACAAGATTTAGCTAAAGCTGAAGAGTGGTATAAAAAAGCCGGCATTTCTAAATAAATATAATGAAATATTTTCCATTTTTTTTACAACTAGACAAGTTACCATGTTTGATAGTTGGGGGAGGTTCTGTCGCGGAGAGAAAAATTGATTTATTAATTAAAGCGAATGCAAATATTACAATTGTCTCAATAGAATTCACTAATTATATATTAGAGCTTGCCAAAAAACATAACATTAAATGTATCTCAGAGAAATACTCTGAAAAAATTTTGAAAAAGGAAAAATATAAATTTGTAATTGCTGCTACAAATAATGTATCTCTCAATGAGCAAATAGCAAATGACTGTGACAAAAATAATATAATCATAAATGTTGTAGATCAGCCAGAAATATGTGATTTCATTTTTCCATCGATTCTCGAAAGAGGTGATATAACTGTTGCTGTATCAACTGGTGGCGCATCACCCGTTCTGGCAAGGGTATTAAGAACAAAATTAGAAACTATGGTGCCATCTAACTATGGGAAACTTGCAGAAATTGTTTCAAAGAATCGCATCAAGGTCAGAGATAAAATGAATAAATTTTCTTCAAATAAAATTTTTTGGGAAAAGATGTTAAATGGCAAATTTCTTGAGCTTGTTTTGGCTGGGAAAAATGAAGAAGCAGAGGTATTCTTGGACTCCCAAATTGAAGAGTTTGATGAGGATATTGCTAACCAAGGAGAAGTCTATTTAGTAGGGGCTGGTCCTGGCGATCCTGATCTTCTTACATTCAAGGCACTACGTCTGATGCAACAGGCTGATATTGCTCTATATGATAGATTGGTACACCCATCCATTGTCGACTTAATTAGAAGAGACGCGACAAAAATATATGTAGGTAAAGAAAGAGATAATCATGTAGTAAGACAAGAAGAAATAAACCAGCTACTTGTAAGTTATGCAAAGGAGGGTAAAAAAGTGCTGCGTTTAAAAGGAGGAGACCCCTTTATTTTTGGAAGAGGTGGAGAAGAAATAGAAACCTTGGCAGATGAAAAAGTTGCGTTTCAAGTTGTACCAGGTATTACAAGTGCCAGCGGATGCTCTGCATATAGCGGTATACCATTAACACATAGAGACTATGCACAAAGTTGTATCTTTGTAACAGGACATCTTAAGGAAGGTAAATTAGACCTAGACTGGAAAAAGCTAATCCAACCTAATCAAACTATTGTTTTTTATATGGGTCTAGTATCAATCAATATCATATGCGACGAATTAATCAAAAACGGCCTAGAAGCAGATACTCCATGTGCGCTTATTCAGCAGGGAACTACAAATACACAGAAAGAATTCATTTCTACACTTGAAAATATGCCAAGTTTAGTTGAAACAAAGAAACCTAAAGCTCCAACAATATTTATTATTGGTGGAGTTGTATCATTAAGAGATAAACTTAAGTGGTATACATCTAACGCTGAAGATTAAAGTTAATAGGTATGCGAAGACTGATACTTTTCTTGCCGACCGATGCGGGGATGGGAGGGAATGGTGCAGATTTTAGAACAATTTTCTGTGCTTCTCTATCAAGTAATCTATAACCAGAAGAAACTAAATTTAAACCGGTTATCTCACCATTTTTAAGAATTGTAAATTCTACTATCGGTGTTCCCTCTTGGCGTCTCTGTAAAGCTAATAGAGGATATTTTTTGTTTGAGTCTAGAATGCTTCGGATAACACCATAATATGATTGATATATTTTTTTTGCCTTATCACCTTGGATTCGGTTATCTACTATGGCCTGACGCTCTTGTTTTTTTTCTTTGATGACTTTCTTCTCCTCACTAAGAAGTGATTCAGGTTCTTTTTCTTCATTTAGGTCATCTTGTATAAAAACCATTTGAATTTGCATACCCTGTTCGCCAATTTGGCTTATATCATGTTTATCATTACTTGTTTTTAGAGAAACAAGAAAAGCAACATGAATTAAAAAAGATATGAGTAAGTATGTGTTTAGACGATCAGTTTGCATTAGTTATTGATAGTAATTTAATACTAGTTACCTTATTTTTATAAAGTTCATTTAGAAGAAAATTTATATCTTTAATAAAGAGAGATTTATCAGCAATAATTATTATTTCTTTATTTTTCTTTGGACTAAAAAGATTCCCGATATTTTTTACATCTACTATCTCATCATTTGAAGTAATGACATTATTTTTATCAATAAAAATCTTTGTGACTTCTGTATTTTCAAATTGACTTAATTTTACTTTTGGTGGATCTATACCATCTTTCAAAATTCTCTTTTCTATAACTCCAGCGATCATAAAGAAGATCAAGAGCAAAAATATTATATTAACTAACGGTAGAAGACCGTCATCATCATAGTCTCTTTTTTGCTTACTTTGTAATTTCATTTTTTTATACCAATCTTAATGTTACTTATTTTATTAGACTTTAAAAAACTCATCACACTCAGAAATCTTTGGTAAGTAACATCATTCCTTGATGTAAGTATTATAGAGTACTGTGAAGAATCTTTGATTGCTATCTGAATCGTAGTTAATAATTCATTGTCACTATAGGTTTTATTATCAAGCATAACTGTACTATCTTGGTGCACCATTACTTTTAGTATCTTGATATCCTCCTGACTTGCTTTGGTTGATTCCTTTGCAATATCCATACTTATCTCACCAACTTTATTGAAGTTTGATGCGAGCATAAAAAATATTAGCAGTATAAAAACTACATCTATTACAGGCGTAAGGCTGATTTTAGTCATTTGAACATCGTAAATGAATTTTGATAGATTTAAAGCATAATCTAATAATCCAGCCACAAGCTGTTAATATTATTGGTGAAAATGATCTAAAAATATCTCTATTTTATTGAAAATAATTATCAAATACCCTTGCAAATGAGAATCATTCTCACTATAATGACTCCGATTAATTTAAATTAATGGGAAAATTATGAAAAAAACAGCCATTCTTATTGCTTTTTTAAGCAGTAATGTAATTGCAGATGACTTAGCTCCACTTAGTATATTTGGTGGGCAACAAGAATCTGAAATTGCTGGTTCAGCATCATATATATCTGATGATGAACTTAAGAAGTCCGGCTATACAGATACTGAAAGGATAATGGGTCGTGTGCCTGGTGTCTTCTCACAAACTGAAGATGGTCTCGGACTTAGAACAAACATTGGTATGAGAGGAACAAACCCTAATCGTACTACTAAAATTAACATAACTGAAGATGGTATATTGCAGGGTCCTGCAGTCTACTCAAACCCTTCAATGTATTTTTATCCAGATGCAGGTGATGCAGAGGGTATAGAGGTACTTAAAGG
>MDTG01173869.1_pt1 | contig 14483 bp, 11 predicted proteins | sample 811421 | NCBI WGS metagenome assembly MDTG01 (sample SAMN05326645, study PRJNA326480) | marine metagenome | isolation source: seawater | place: Pacific Ocean: South East | collected 2011
CCATTCCTTTTTCTATTGCAATAGCAGAGCCTTCAGCCAGGTTTTTTATCCCTTTGATAATAAACGATTATTCTCCTTCTCTTATTTTGCTACCTTATTTGATGTTGGCTGAATTTTGTTCTGGCAGAAGTATTTTTCTAAGAAATTATTGGGTTTACTTGGGAGAGTGGATGAAATTATTCATTCTAGGCTCTGTTGGCTTAATTATTCTTATTTCATTCTATTTACTTGGCTTAATATCACATGAATCCTTAAGTTTGAAAGATTTGGCTTTACTTACTGCCCTGGGCCAACTACCTTTTGCAATGATTATAATTATTTATAGCGGGTATGAAATAGGAAAGGTTTTGAGTTCTATCAAAAGAGCTGGAATGGTTGTAGTAAGTATCTTTGTTTCCTCTATTGTTTTTTACCATAACGGTTCTTTTGAAGGGAATTCTATAGCTTCTTTCTTTGATCTTCTAAAGATAATATTATTAGATTTTATTATTTTCTCCCCTTTATTTTTAATTGGCTTCTGGGGATATAGAAGTAAAGGGTTTACCATGAAAAAAAGAATATTTTAGCTTCATGCGCTGTTAAGGACTACAGGTTTATAATGCGATAGGACTGAATGTTCTTGAAGAGTTGTCTATTTTTAGAGACGATATATCATCATTTAAATAAACTAATTTGATATTTAAAAATCAGAGTAAGTCTGGTGATAAAGAATCAGAGCGCATGATTAGCAATAGTAAAAAAAATCTTTAACACATGGTTCTTCCTAAGAAATATCTCTCCTTAAGTCCTATTGACAGAGAGGAGATAGGAGAAAAAAATATTATTTTCTTAGGACTGTGGTGCTTAGATAAGGCTGAGCTTATTGAATACAAAGATACTAATTTAAAAATTATTAATTATATATCTGAATCAGAAGATGAGAAAAAAGACGCTTACGAAGTTGTCAATAAAGCATATAAAAAAATACTTATAACCCTGTCTTCTAATCTTAATTCAATTCATAAAACATCGAGGAGCCTTATCTTTTGGGAAATATTAGTAGGTTACTGGTTAAGGCAATATTTAGAAGTGCTATACGATAGATACAGACAGCTTTCTTACGCACATAGTTTAATTCCTTTAGCAACAATAAAGGAGAGTAATCCTGAAGATTATATTACGCCCAATGACACGGATGATTTTTCTACTCTAGTTTTTACGGATTTCTATAATCATCAATTAATTAGCCAAATTAACAATTATAAAAAAATTTTTCCAGCAGAGATATTAAAGGTTAAAAGAGATATCTTTTTAAAAGACACTTTAGGTCGAAAAAAAAGAAATAAATTTCTTATAAGATTGGTGACATACGCTTCTAGTTACCTAGGAAAATTTAATAGAGTGGTATTTGTTAAGACTTATTTTAGTTGGACTCTTTTGTTTAGATTGGGTGTAGCTTTAAGGTCTATTCCTTTATTAGGAGTGCCTGCCTTAAAAGAGAAGACAATTCCTATAAGTAAAATTACAAGAGATCTTCTTAGAAATGCCGACACAGATAACTTCAGTAATTTTGAAGAAATGGCGTTTTCACTTATTCAAATAAATCTTCCCAAAGTATTTCTCGAAAGATACCAGGAACTTACTAAGTTAGCTAAAGATTTATACCCTAAAAGAGCTAAGTTATTTCTCACAGCTAATGCTTTTGCCTCAAATGAAGTTTATAAATATTGGACAGGTTTAGTAAGGGAAAAGGGTAGTGCGGAGCATATTATTATCCAGCACGGTGCAAATTATGGTCATTCTATGATAAGGAGTGAAGAAGATTATGAGATACACACTTCAAGTAAATATTTAACATCAGGCTGGGAAATGAAGGGTAATAAAGATGTAGTTCCATTTATTGGATCAGCTTTCTTAGGAAGAATCGGAGATTATAGAGCAACCAAAACAAACTTTAATCCTAAAGGTAAAACCTTGTGGGTGTTGTGTTCTGTGCCGAAATATTTTTATACACAATGGTCTGCACCACAAGGCCCTATGTTTATAAAGTATCTAGATTCTCAAGTTATATTTCTTAAGTCTCTCAAAAATAATTCTAGAAAAAATATTTTATGTAGGGATTATCATTACGATTATGGATGGGGAGATGTAGATTATATCCAGACAAATACAGGACCCTTCTTGATTGACACTGCTAGAAAACCTCTCAGGAGAATGATCCAAGATGCTAGATTAACTGTTTTTACTTATGACTGTACTTCAATGCAAGAATCTATGTCTTTAAATCTTCCTACAATCTGTTATTGGGAAGAAAATTTCTTCCCATGGAGAAACAGTGCTAAAGACTTATTGGAGAAATTAAAAGAAGCAAATATTTTTCATCATAACCCTGTTGATGCAGCAAATTTTATAGAATCATTAAGTGACCAGAAAGAATTGGAGGAATGGTGGAATTCTGACAAGGTTCAGAGTGCTAGAGAGCAATATTGTTTAAGCTATGCTAATACTTCTAGTGAAGAATTTAATCGCTGGAAAGAATTAATAAGTAAACAATAAAATTTAAATAATTGGACATTTTAGAAGACAAAAACTATTTAGTACCTGAATTAACGGTGCCTTTTCTCCTGCTTCAAGTCTTTAATCAAAAGAAAAAGAGTTCTATATATTATTTTGATCCAGGATCTCATAATAATGGCTTATTTTTTCGTTTAATTGGTAGATTAATAGGTCTTGATAAAACCACAACTCTTTACATTAAGTTTTTTAAGTTATTTTTTTTGGAATTGCGAAAAATAGAAAGAGGAAAGACAAAGGATTATCCTGACTTTTTTTTAAAGACCAACACAAACTTTATAAGTTTTATTAATAAATTATATAAAGAGAAAGAATTTAGTCATAACTCACATGTTCTTTCTGAAGAGATAACTGAAGCTGAAGCGCTCCTCACTCTTGATCAAAAGATAACCTGCCATATATTTTGGCCAATCTTTGAGAATATTGAACTTCTCAGGAAACAAAATATAGAAATAAATTTTCTAGTTAACTTCCCTAAATCTCTTTCTTTATCTTTAAAAGAAAAAATTACTAAGTTTTATAATATTCATCATTATCAGTCTTTTTGTAACAGATTTTCTATCGTTCATCCTATGATTGTTTTATTTAGGTTATTAATTCTTTCTTTAAAAAGCTTGATCCTTGCTACTATTAATAGGGATTTATTTTTTAAAAGTCATGGCGAAATCGTAATCACCGAGTTCTTTGAGAAAGAAAGATTCTCTAAATTACCAGGAGAACCTAATTACCTAGAACAAGATGATAATTTTAAGAATCAAATAATTTATTATCTTTCTACAAAACAAGATAAATTATTTAGTACGACTTCTTATAAAGATTTAAGAAATAGCAAAATAATCCCTTTAGTTTGCTTGATTCTTTCTAGATCCTCAGTGAGAGAGTTCTTAGGACTTTATTATTCTCTTTTTAAGAATTCTTTTAAAGGCAATTACACATCAGAACAGATCAGATATCAGTATTATGATATTGAAAAATATATAGGTTTAAAAAATCTTTTTAAGCAAAATAACTTCAGTTATCATTTATATAGCATATTCCCTAATACTAATAGTGGAACTAGAGAAGACAGTTCATTTGTGACTTTCTTATGCCATAAATATGGAATGAAAAATTCTGGATTTCAATCCAGATCGTATTACAGCGATTCCCATTTCTACTTTTTTAATTATGAAGATATTCGATTTACCTGGTCCTTTATGTGGGATGACAACTACAAAGAACTGAACAATATTGATAAATATGTAGAAATAGGAAATTTATATGATGTAGCTGTAAATAAAGAGATAAGAGAAGCTAAAAAAGTAAGAAACTTAGTTATATTTACTTCAGATATAGACTCAAACCACGTAAAAACCCCTTATACCAATGAATACTGTCTTAGATTTCTTCAAATTATATTTGATGGAATTGGTTTATTAAAACAAGATCATAATGCCCCTTCTTATAATGTTTATATTAAAACTAAATTTAGTGAGCATATTAATATATTGGAGAATGATGAATGTGTTACTGCATTATTAAAAAAGTATCGCATACATCTGACTTTCATAAGAAAAGGAACAGGAGACACTTTATCTGCAATGCAATTAGGAGATGTTCTCCTAAGTACAGGTTTTACTACAACTGGAATCGAAGGTCTTACATATAACAAGCCTAGCGCATATGTATCTTCTACAGAATCTCAGAATGTCATTTTTAGAAGCAGAGAGAATTTTGTTCTAACCAACGAAAAGGCTGTTTATAATTTTTTACGCAATCCATCACTGCCGGATGAAGATTTCTTGAAAGACATAGGTATTGGCAATAAAACAAAACCTTTGAGTATCTTATCAGATTATCTAATTAATAATTCTGCAAAAGATTACTCTGAAAAAGAATATGATTAAATTTAGAAAATTTATTTTGTTTCTTCTTGGCTTATCCCAGAATTTATGTCATTTTTTATTTTTTGGTTCATCTGTGATTCTTGATTGATAAAGTTCATTGAAAATGATCACCAAAATAAACTCATTTAAATATGATAATAAGCTAAAATAAAAAACTCTTTTAACAATTAAACAAACTCATTATGTCTGATACGAAAGTTTTCGACACCTCATATACTTGCCCCAAAGATAGAAACAATCTGGTTTTAGAAGATTCAACTTTAGTTTGCAAGTTATGTAAAACCTCATACGAAATTGACGACGGCATACCTGTCTTTGCAGAGAAGAGAGGGTATTGGTCTAATGTTTCTCAGGAAACTATGCGAAGGGTCATTGAATTATCTGATTCGTCTGGAGATTGGCGTGCGGTATTGAAAGATCAAATTCCTGAGTATGAGAGACATATATCGCCGCTCTTTCGTGGTGATATTCATACTGTACTGCCGATTTCGAACAATTCTATTGTGTTAGACGCAGGGAGCATGTGGGGTGGAGTAACTCTTCCTCTCGCTCAATTTTGCCACACTATTTATGCTGTAGATCAGACCTGGGAGTCGCTTAAGTATTTGGAGGTTCGAGCTAAACAGGAATCTTTAAATAATATTATCCCAGTAGAGAGCTCAATAGCTAGACTTCCTTTCGAGTCGGCTAAATTTGACTTGGTTATTCTCAATGGAGTTTTAGAATGGTTGGCAACGGAAGAGGATGTAGTGCTCGAGAGAGATTGGGATAATGCCTCTACCAAGGTGCTTAGTGAGATTAAAGGCGTAAACCCTGAATTAATGCAGCTTGCTGGTCTTAAAGAACTTAATAGAGTGCTAAAAGATGATGGTTCTATTTACATCGCTATTGAGAATCGCATCGGCCTACAATACTTAGCTGGATATCCTGATGATCATGTAAATATTAGATTCGTCAGTTTTTTACCACGATTCTTAGCTGACTTCGTTACACGAAAAGTTAAAAATCATCCTTACCGAACCTATTTATATTCCCCTAATAAGTTAAAAAAATTAGTTGAAAGAGCCGGTTTTAAACATGTGGAGCTATATTCTTCGTATCCCCATTATAATATTATATCAAGACTAACTCCTTTTTCTGATTTTGATAGTCTCGGAAATCTGCCCCTAAGTGGAGGTGCACCCCTAGACACTAGTGGAAAAATTAAAGTGGCGCTTTTCGCGTTGGTGTGGGGTCTAGTGCCGAATCCAATTAGAAAGCATTTAGCTCCCAGCATCTCAGTTATAGCAGGAAAAAATAAGAGCCCTGTAGCAGAAATGGTCAATATATTTCTTTCTAAAAACATCATCAATCATGCAAATTATTCAGTCATTTTGGTTAACAATCGTTTTAGTGATGAAACGCCATCTAACATCCTGTTAAAAGACAAAGATCAAAAGTCACCCGAGCTTTTCTGTAAGGTTACGCGAGATGGGCGAACCGAAAGCCTTGTGCATGAAAGTTCGCAGCTGGTAAGTCTTAACGAGCGGTTAAAGGATACTTCCTTATTTGGTAGTTTACCAAGGGTTAAGTTTACTGGTGAGATTAATGGAATGGAGCTACAAGTTACTCAATTTGAAGATTTAATTCCGGGAGAATCAGGTTTTCTGAAAGGTGCATTAAGAGCACTGAATGGCAAAAAATATAATTCAGGTTTGAGAGGCCAGTTTAGAAAATTGATTGAGAGAAGATGGAGGGCAACGACTTCCCGAACAATTGATGACGCTATGGTTTGGCTAGCGAGCTTTAACAAGAATACATCGATCAGGACCATAAAAGATACCGATTCGCTGGTCGAGATGATTCGCGTTGAACTAGACAACCTAAGTGGCAATCAACTTGCGCTAGGCAAGGATTTTTTAAAGTCGTTGTCTGACGTTAATATAGGTACTGTGCAGTTGGCTGGCGAACATGGTGATTTCGACTTGTGTAATGTTTTTCGCAAAAAAAATAAATCCATATTCATCCTTGATTTCGAGCATATGGAAGAAAAGGCTCTTCCTTTTTTTGATATAGGAAATATTTTATTTAGCAGCTTAGTTCAAGAATGGAAAGATGCTGGTAGATCTGAGAGTTTAGAGACGTTCTGCACTAACCGGGGCTGGGATGATGTACTCAAAAAGTGTTTAAGGACTTATGCTAAGGAATCAGGTGTTGCTTTAGATATCCTAGAGTACCTTCCTGGACTTGTTGCAATTCGACAATTCACAAAGGTTTTTCCAGCCTCTCGAGACCCGAAAGATTATCCGTTATATGATAATGATGTGTATTCACAGATGATATCTTGGAAGCTGGAGCTTCTTAATGGCTAGCAATCGTGTGCTTTATTTTATTAGTCGATTACTCAAGATAAGTAAATCGGTCATGAGAGCTGCTTATAATACTTTGAATGCATGGGATCGAGCTATTGGCCTAGGGTTTGATGAGGGCACTCACAATTTTTTAGTTCGTCGCGCAGCTGCAGCTTACGATATGGTGGACGCACCAGATGAGATCTATTACGCACGCCATTATGGAGACTTTATTGAGGATAAGTTGATCTCAAATGGTCTTGTATCACAATTGAACCTACTAGATCTTGCGTGTGGTCAGGGCCGAATAATCTCAGAACTTGTCGGTAGAGACTTAAATTTTAAAAATATCATTGGAGTGGATTTTTCGGATGAGGTATTGAGCCGCGCTCGTATGAATCTTGATGTGTTAAGTTCGGATGCTGATATTAAGTTAGAATGTTCTGATATTCTCGATTATGTGCGATCAGTTGAGAAAGAAAGTATTGATGTTTTACTGCTGCTCGAGGTTCTCTATATGATGCCGAAGCCAGAGTTAGTCCTATCAGAGATATCCCGAACGTTAACCACAACAGGTATGGCGTTCTTTTCTTTAAGAACAGACTATTACTATGGGTTATCTGCCTTGAAACAAGGCCTCTTTAATAAGTTAGGGGAATTTGAAGTTGCGACTGCAGGTGAGCTTTTTGATTCAGGCGTTCAACTTAATTGGACTAACTCAGAGAGAATTTTTAACGATTTAGCGGCTTCATATGGTCTAGTTGTGCAGGCGTGCACCGCTATTGGTAGTTGTTCTGGGATTGCTGGCGACCCCTTAGAGTCTATCGTTAGACCGTCTGAATTAAATTCAGGAGATCAAAATAGTCTACTTAAACTAGAAAAATTTATGGGCGATAAATATCCAGATAGCGGAAGGTACTTGCTTTTCTCGGCAGTCAAGGCAAAGCCTCATAATGATATACATTAGTTAGAAATGGATAGCGCATCTAGAAATGAAAGATATATGATTATTTCTGCGTCCATTAATAAATAATAAATAATAAATCATGAATCAAGACCAAGCTAGCCACAAAGTAAGTGTGGTGATTAATTGCCATAATGGAGATAGCTACCTAGAGGAGGCGATAATGTCAGTTTATGCCCAAGATTTTACTTCCTGGGAATTAGTGCTCTTAGATAACGCCTCTAGTGACGGAACCCGCGATATTGCTCAAAAGTTCGATGAGAAATTGCGTTACTTTTACAATAAAGAACTTCTACCCCTTGGAGCAGCAAGAAATTTAGCTGTAGCTCAATGTTCTGGAGAGTACATAGCCTTTTTAGATTCTGATGACTTATGGCTTCCTCAAAAATTATCTAAGCAGTTAGAGAGGATAGAATCTTTTCCTCCAGAAGATAGATATGGTTTCTGTTATACAGGTGCTACAAGAATAAGTCACTCTGGTGAAGATATCATTTCATTCTTTAAAGAAAGAAAGACTATAGAAGGTGAGGCTCTTTTAGAACTAATGAAGGATTGCTTTATTCCCTTATCAAGCTGTCTAATCAAAAGAGAGTTGTATTATGAGTCCGGAAGGATTAATGAAGAATTGAATCAAGTAGAGGAGTGGGACTTATGGCTAAGATTAGCAAAACACTATAAATTAGCTTATGTTGACCAAGAATTAACTAAAATCAGATTTCATTCAAATAATTTATCCAAAGATTATCGTGCTCAAAAAGAAGAAATGTATTTTGTCTTGAATTCTCAAGTCTTAGGAAAGGAATTTGAGAGTTGTCGCAAGAATGCCTTGAAAGTACTAGATATTAGATTTCAGATAATTGATTTCTTGCTAGCTCCGAGAAGTGGCGTCTTCAAAAAAATATATTCTTTAATACTCCTTTTACTAAAATGCCTCAGGTCTCCAATATCAGCCTTTCAGATTTTAAAAACTTACTTGTCTTTAGACCTCATTAAATTTTTCTATATAAAATATCTTAAAAAATATTAAGAATAATTATTTTAGCTATATAAAAGGTATGAAGACACTAATTACAGGTTCAACAGGATTTATAGGAAAAAGACTCTGCATTTTTTTAGATTTAAACAAAATTTCAATCATTGGCGTATCTAGAAAAAAACAATATTCGATTCAAGATTCCATTGTTTGTGATCTAAAAAAAGAGGAAATAGAAGAAGAATCTTTAGTAGGTGTTGATACGGTCTATCACTTGGCAGGTTATGCTCATGACTTAAGAAATCCAGATGAATTAAAAGATGAATATTACCTTACAAATGTATTGGCAACGATTAATCTCGCTAAAACGTCTGCAAGAATGGGCGTAAAAGATTTTATTTTTGTGAGTAGTGTGAAAGCTGGTTTATCAGATATTTATGATAGAAGTTCGGTAGAAACACCGGAAGGTATTTATGGAGAAACAAAAAGAGAGGCAGAATTAAAACTTATAGAAATTTCTAAGGAAACTGATATGAAAATTTCTATTATAAGACCATCGCTGGTTTACGGCCCGAGTTTGAAGGGAAATCTTGCAAGCATGAAAAAAGCTATTAAGGCTGGATGGTTCCCTCCGATACCAAAGCTAAATAACAAAAGATCAATGATACATGTAGATGATTTAGTAAAAGCAATTGTTTTAGTGAAACAGAGGGGGTTGAACTCAGAAATATATACTGCTACTGACGGAAATCAATATTCTACTACTGATATATACGAAAATTTTTGCAGTATTTTAGATAAGAACCCTTCTAGAATAAGAATACCTCTTTATTTATTTAAAATCTTAGCATTATTTTCTGGAACTTTAAGACATAAAGTAAATAAATTAATAGGAGATGAATATTATTCATCTATTAAGCTCGAATCACTGGGTTTTAAGGCTGAGTTAGGTTTTGAGGATCTTAATGAAACGCTCTTTTGATATAAGTTTATCTTTAATAGCTTTACTTGTTTTAGCAATCCCTTTGATGGTTACTTTCGTCATAATAAAATTTACTTCTAAAGGCTCCGGACTATATTGGTCAGAGAGAGTAGGGAAAAATAATTTAATATTTCGAATGCCTAAATTTAGAACAATGCATCACGAGACGCCCCAAGTGGCATCACATTTATTGGGAGATCCTCTTTCGTATTACACTCCTATTGGAAAATTTCTAAGACAATATAGCATTGATGAGCTACCCCAATTATTTTCTATTTTAAAAGGTGAGATGAGTTTTGTAGGCCCTAGACCTGCTCTTTTTAATCAAGAAAATCTTATAAAGCTAAGATCTTCTTATAAGATAGACCAGTTAACACCTGGTGTTACTGGATGGGCGCAAGTTAACGGAAGAGATGAATTAACAATTGAAGAGAAAGTAAAATTTGATGCCGAATATTTTTCCAAAAAGTCTTTAAGATTTGATTTATATATTATTTACCTTACTCTTTTCAAAGTTATTAAAAAGGATGGCATATCTCATTAAACTCTCACAATTGCTAATCAGATGAATCTTAAGAAAACTTTACTTTTAACTTCAAGATTCAATAAGAAGTTGTTAGCTTTAACTAGCGATCTCGTTTCAATGAGTTTCGCTATACTTTTGGCATTAGTTGTCAGTAATGTAGAAATTTATTCTATAACTCTTGAAGAGTTCTTAAGCTTGTTTTGGATACCTTTACTTTGCGTAATGACATTTTGGTATTTTGGTGTTTATGGCTCTGTAGTTAGGTACATAGATCTTTCTGTAATTCTTGTCCTTGCTAGGGCTATTGTCTTTGGATTTGCTTTAGGTTTTATTAGCAAGTTTTTATATATTCATTTATTGAGCTATTTTATTCCTAGAACTTCAGATCCCTTGCTCAGCTTTGAAGGCTGGTTTGTATGTTTCATTACTTTTTCTTTTTTAATAGTTAGCTCAAGATTAACGGCTCATTTTTATTTATCAGATAGGGTGTCTGAGAAAAGAGTAGTAATTTATGGAGCAGGTTCTGCGGGCATACAATTAGCAAGCGCTTTGAGGGTTAGTAAAGAAATGCAACCCATTGCATTTATCGATGGAAATCCTTCCCTGCATGGAACTTACTTGGGCGGTATAAAAGTCTTACACCCTAAGAAGTTAGAGCGGTTGTCTTTAAGGGGAAAAGTAGACGAAGTTCTTATAGCTATGCCATCTGCCTCTAAATCAACCCTAAGAAGTCTCCTTAAGGAAATAGAAAATTATTCAGTTAAAGTAAGAATTTTGCCTGGTCTTGCAGAGTTGGCTGAAGGAAAGGTCTTGGTTTCAGAATTAAAAGAAGTTGATGTTTCAAATTTGCTTGGCAGATTGGAAGTTGAAGCAAACCAAGATCTAATTAATAAAAATATAGCTCAAAAAGTAGTACTCATTACAGGCGCTGGAGGCTCTATAGGCTCTGAAATCTCAAGACAGGTATCAAGAAATAAGGCAAGCAAGGTTATTCTTTTAGATGCCAATGAATACGCTCTTTATTCTATAAAGAATGAAATAGAAAATCTTTTACCCGAAACAGAGTTACATGCTGTACTTGGCAGCGTAACTAACAAGAAAAGAATAACTGAAGTCTGTAAGGCCTTTGCCGTTGATACTGTCTATCATGCTGCTGCTTACAAACACGTTCCTTTAGTTGAAGAAAATCCTTTTGAAGGAGTTTTCAATAATATAATTGGAACCAAAGCTTGTGTGCAAGCTGCTATAGATGCTGAGGTTGAAACATTTGTTCTTATTTCAACGGACAAGGCCGTGAGACCTACGAATATTATGGGGGCTACCAAGAGGTTTGCAGAAATGATTTTACAGTCTTTATCTACTAAAGATGATATTAAGAATAAAACTCGGATAACGATGGTTAGGTTTGGTAATGTTATAGGCTCATCTGGATCCGCCATACCCCTTTTTCAGCAACAGATTAAAGAGGGAGGACCTGTAACAGTTACTCACTCTGAAGTTATAAGATATTTTATGTCTATATCGGAGGCGGCGGAGCTTGTAATACAAGCAGGAGCAATGGGCACAGGAGGAGATGTGTTCGTATTGGATATGGGTGAACCCATTAAGATTTATGATCTAGCAAAAAGATTAATTAGTCTCAGCGGGATGGAGTTAAAAGATAAAAATAATCCGGAAGGTGAAATAGAAATAATATTTACCGGCCTTAGGCCTGGAGAAAAACTTTATGAAGAATTGTTGATTGGAGATAACGTTAGTTCAACAAAACACAAACGTATATTAAGAGCAGAAGAAGACTTTTTGACGTTCGAGGAGTTAGAACAGTATCTTAGTCTATTAAAAAAAGCAGAAAAAGAAGGAGATGTCGTCGCATTGAAAGAGATATTAAGAGAAGTTGTTTCTGGCTTTACTCCAGAGAATGAAATAGTAGATGTTGTTTATAATCAAAAACAAAAATAATTAAAGATCCAGATATAGTGTTTACTTTTATAGATTCAATAGAAGATTTAGCTTTCTTAAACAAAGAGCTCTTACAAAAATCTCATTTAGGAGTTGATACTGAGTTTAGAAGAACAACTAAAGATAACATGAGGCTAGGGCTATTGCAGGTCAATGACGGTGAAGAGACTTATTTGATTGATACAGTGCTTATAGAAAATCCAAAAGACCAAGCCAGTTTTCTGTATTCTGAGTCTGTTATAAAGATATTTCATTCATGTAAGGAAGATCTAGAGGCAATCTTTTCTTGGACAAACCAAAAAATGATAAATATCTTTGACACTCAAATAGCTAATGCATTTCTTGATAGTGATTATTCTATTGGCTACCAGGGTTTAGTTGAAAGAAGATTAGGAATAGTTTTAGAAAAAAAAGAAACAAGATCTAATTGGATCAAGAGGCCTCTTTCAGATTCTCAATTAAAATATGCGGCATTAGACGTAGAGTACCTTATTCATCTCTATGAGCTTCAAAAGGAGGAGCTTTCAAAATCTCTAAAACTTAATTGGCATGACCAAGATATTGAAAGGCTAGTGGATATAACTTTTGATACAAATTCTAAATTAGTAGAATTAGAGAGAAGTATAAGCAAAGCACAAGAGACCGAGCTTTTAAATGATTTCAATAAAATTGTTGAAGAAATCTCTAATCGAGAAAAAGTTAATTCAACTTTGTTTTTCTCAAAAAAAGCCCAAAAGGATTTTTTAAGATTAGTACTCTCAAAAGGTTTGGATCACGCCTGTAAGCAAATTACTTTATGGAGAAGCCAATTAATTAGAGAAGAAATATTGAATCTATTAAAGTAAAAATATGTTTTGGTTTATTTACTTAGCATCCTCATTATTGGTTAGTCTAATAATTGCAAGAGTATCTAAAGATTATTTTTTCGAACTATCTTTTATTCTTATGATATTTTTTCTCACACCAGCCCAAATAGAAATAACAGCACTTGAGTATTCACCATCAGTGTTTGCCTTTATTTTTAATGTAGTTTTTGAACAAGATTTCTCTACTCGAGTTTTGCGACCGCTTCTAATATCTATACCGCTTGGCTTTCTTGTGCTGATTTTTTATTTGCTATTTAAAAAAAGATTCGTTTAGCCTCTAAAGTTTTTAAATCTAATATGCCAATTGCATTCTTTCCTAAAGACATACCCGCACTTTCACCGGGGTTAAAAAACAAAACTCCATTTTTAATTTCATTTCTGTATCGATGTGTGTGCCCATGAATAACAATATCAGTATTCTTATGGTCTTGTAGGAAATTATCAATAATATTAGGTTCGTGAAATACAGCTATATTTCTACTGCAGATAGTTAATATCTTAGGAGGTTCTTCAAAGTTGAAATTATTACATTTAGCTACTTCTTTTATACCTAATTCATTTCTGTCATTGTTTCCGTATACGCCAATTAGCTTGCTGTTTAGTTTAGAAAATTTTTTTAACGATTTTGCGTTGGCTATGTCTCCTGTATGGATTACAAATGACAGGTCTTCCTCATTGAATAAGGAAATAATGGTCTCAATGTTTTTTAGGTTGTTATGCGTATCACTAACAACACCAATTCGCATAAACAGAGCTAAACTTTTTCTAGTATATGTATACCACAGGCACTACCCAATCCTATGACATGTGTCATACCAATTCTTGCGTTTTCAACTTGCCTTTCCCCTGCTTCACCTCGCAGGTGTGTACATACCTCATAAATGTTTGCTATTCCTGTAGCACCTAAGGGGTGACCTTTGGATAATAAACCTCCAGACACATTAACAGGTATCCTTCCTCCAAGCTCAACTTCTCCTTCATCAATTAACCTTCCCGCTTCACCATCAGAACAAAGACCAAGATTTTCGTAATGAAGCATCTCAGCTGTAGCAAAGCAGTCATGTAATTCAACTAGATCAATATCATCAGAATCTAAACCAGCCATTTCATAAGCTTCAGCTGCTGCTTTTCTTGTACATGAGTTAACATCAGGCATTACTAAGTCTCTCTCTTGATAAGGATCACTTGTCATAACTGAGGCTTTAATTCTTACTGCTCTTTGCATGCCAAGTTCTTTCGCTTTCTTTTCTGATACTAAGACTGCTGCTGCGGCACCATCAACATTGACTGAGCACATCAACTTGGTATTTGGATACGAGATCATTTCAGCATTCATTACTTCATCCAGGGGAGTTTCTATTTGATATCTTGCCTTAGGATTCATTGTCGAATGATGATGATTTTTTACAGAGATTTTTGCAAACTGTTCAAACGTAGTGCCATA
>MDTG01141456.1_pt1 | contig 14482 bp, 2 predicted proteins | sample 811421 | NCBI WGS metagenome assembly MDTG01 (sample SAMN05326645, study PRJNA326480) | marine metagenome | isolation source: seawater | place: Pacific Ocean: South East | collected 2011
CAAAGACGGTGTTGGAAACGCATATTTGCCAGATTGGGATTTTAACGGTATTGGCGACCTTGAAAGGGGTTATGGATACTTAATAAAAGTTTCAGAAGAAATAAGTAATTATAACATTTGCGAATAATTAATTTTAAATAAGATAATTAATAAACTGTATATTATTAAAACTTCTTTAAATGTTTCCAAAATTTTTTCGAACAGGTGACTTAAGAGAATGGTTATTCCTTAAATTTTTTTAGAAATTTGATCTTGATTCGATATTTAGTTTTAATAAATAGGTGTTTAAATCTTTTGAAGATTTAAGACCTAGTTTCTTACATATTCTATACTTCTTCATGTAGAATGATTTGATGCTTATACCAAAAAGATTGCTAATTTCACTATTATCTATCTCTGAGTTAATTAAGATACATGTCCTAATTTCGCTATTAGATAAATTTTTAGACTTTAATTGTAATATGAAATCAGGGTCAATGTCTTTATTTTTTTTTAAAAAATATGATAGTTTATTTGACTTGCTCGAATTACTAAATTCATTAAGTTCAATTATTTCGTCAAATTTTCTTTTATTTGAATCTTTATTTAAATCACCTAAGATTTTAATTATTGATTTTTTGAATTTTATATTTTTGAATATCAATAATATTAAGAATGATAGAATTATTATAGTTATCGCTGCTTGAATATAATTATTAACTCTTTCATTAATTGATTCAAATTCATTTTTAAAATATGGAATCGATAACTTATTATTGAGACTGTTTTTTAGTATGGATATTTCACCAGAATTATAAGATGAAAAAATTATATCATTATCATTATCATTATCAAAGTCAACTATAATAATATCATTTAAAATATTTGAGAAGAAAGAAATTAATTTAGAATAAAACAGACCATTTCTTTGTTCTAAAACAACTAATCCATTCCCATTATTTTCTTGAAATATAATATCTTTTTCTCCGTCATGATTAATGTCAGCAACTTCAATTTCTTCAATTCTACTCGAATTAACATAATTTAAATCAATTTGTTTTTCATCTTGTAATAGATTTTTAATTATGTGCACATTATTGGTTAGGGATGATGAATAGATTAAGTCTTTTTTGCCATCATTATCTATATCATTAATATTTATTGCTTTCGAATAACCATTTTTAGTTATTATTAAATCAGTAAATGTTTGATTTTTAGAATTTATTAGTGCAACTATATTTTCATTTTTAATAGATGAATAAATAATGTCTTTTATTTTATCGTTATTAATATCACTAATAATTATAGAGCTTACTTGTTTTATGGTGTCACTTATGTCGTGAAAATTAAATTTGAAATTGCCAAGATTTTCATACCAACCAATAGTATTTTTTAGATTACTCACACATATAATGTCATTTTTTTTATCTCCATTAATGTCAGCAATATTTATCTGGCTTATGTTATTGTTTGTCGAATCAATATTTGTTAAAGTATAGTTAACTCTATCTTTTTGATTTTTTGTTGCAATCTTTAAACCATCAGTCGAGCTTATAATAAATTCAGGTATCCCATTACTATTAATATCATCAACAATATATTTTTCACAAAATAAATCTTCAGATAATTCTTCTTTCTGTTTGAATTTATAGTTGTCGACATTTTCTAAATAATTTATTTCACCAGACAATACATTGTTGTAAATAATGTCATTTTTATTGTCATTATTAAGGTCTAATATCTGGATGTCATTTATTCCTAGAGTTTCATTTAAAATAGATTCTTTTTTAAAATCTATCATCTCATATTTTGAACATGAACTATGAATAAGAAGTAAAAAGAAGATTATAGATTTTAACACTTTCATATTGTAAATATAAAAATAAAAAAAATGACGTAAAATTGTAGTGTTTATGTAGTGTTTTATTTTTTTGATTTATTTTTTTTAATTAATATTTTTGGCGTCGAATTAAAAAAAATGTTATGAAAAATCCTTATCTGTCTTCGTTAAAATTTTTAACAATAATTATTAGTCTATGTTGCTTGTCAAATAAATCTTTTGGACAACAAAATATTAATGGTACAGGGAACAGCAGTTGGCAAAATCAAAATTGTAAAAATTTAACATCTCAACAAGAAAACGATGGTCTTACTTGTGATCTAGAAACGTTGATTGGAAATAATCAAGGTGATTGTTCAATTGGTCTTCCAAGATACAACCAATGGTATCAAGACGGTAAGGAAGATTTCAGTATTGAAGATGGTTATCAAAGTTCAGGCATTTACCTTGACAGTGAAAATTATGATTTTCTTGATGAAAATGGTAATAACTTTATTAACCACTACCTTCCTAATTTTGATCAACAATTTAATACTCAAAATGGAGAAATGATTTCCGAGTGGCACAAAATTAATATCATAATGAGAGGTAATGCTGTACCAATAGGATGGGTGAGTGGATGGGATTTTAATGATGGGAAATGGAAAGCATATGTAGATCCTAATAATTTTGATCCAGAATCTGGAACTGGTACTTTCGGATATACTGAGTTTTCTATAAGGTCTACAGGAAAGGAAATTGGAAATAGACCTATCGGTGGATATTTTGAGTTTAATAATATTGTTTATAATGTCATAAATGTTGACAGACATATTGTCCCTGCTTACTGGAGTGATTGTACTGATCAATATCTTCCGATCTATGAAGCTATCTACGGCTACAATGGAATAAATATTAACCGTTTAGAAGACATACCTGGTCAAGATTTGGTAACTTCAAATCCATATAGGTCTGACATCTACAGGAGGGTAAATGGGAATACATATATCGAGACTTATAACGATTTACCTGATGTGTATTTCGCTGAAGGTGATCATGCAGACTTCTATGACGCTAATATGGGAGACGGATATGGAAATTGTGGTCCACAATTTGAAAATGTACTTTTTACTGACGCTAATCTAGGAGACGGATACTGTTCAGATCAGTATGAAGAATTCAATTGTAAATTTAATGGAACAAGTTACGTATCACATAATCCTTTTGGTATAAATGGTGAACTTTGTACTATTTATGGTTGTACTGATAGCGATGCTTTAAATTATAACAGTCAAGCTACACATAATTCCGGTGATTGTTCATATCCTGGCTGTGCGGATACTACTGCAAGCAACTCATATGGAACTGAAAACATGACCGTGCTTTTGTCTTTTGGATATGACGAATATGGTCAAATAAAAATTGAAGATAAGGTTTACTATAATGATAATAATGGTAATGGATATGCTCAATTAATATCAGATTACCCTGATCTTGCAATAAACATTGAAGGCAACTATTGTACCTTTTTGGGGTGTACAGACTCACTTGCAGACCTTGATAGTTATAACCCTTTGGCAAATCAAGATGATGGGACTTGTGATTATTTAGGTTGTACTGATGAAAACTCTACAAATTATAATCCACAAGCAACCGTTGATGACGATACCTGTATTCCAATAGTTACAGGTTGTACGGATCAAACTTCATGTACTTATAATTCGTCTGCAAACACTCACGATGAAGACATGTGTTTAAATGAGGTACATCAATTAACTGTTGGATCGGATAATTTAAAAACTGAATTTATATCAGATTATAATGGTCTCTCCGCTGTTAAAATTTCCTGGAATTCCCTAGAGTCAGAAAAGAGTATTAAATTTTTTGAAATTATTAGAGATGGTATCTCAATTGGAGGAGGAAATGGTGTGTCTGGATTTAATAATGATCATGCAGATAATGAAGGACAAATAGAATACGATGGTATAGAACAATTCTACATTGACGCTTCAACTTCATTTGATAATTGTAGAACATATGAGTATAAAGTAAGAACTTTTTCTGAACAATGCTCTTCAGGTTCTTCTCTTATAGCACTTTCAGAAGGAGTTGAACAATTAATTAACGAAGACATATCAAATACTTGGGTTGACCAAGACCTAACTATAGAATATCAAGAAGAAGTTATATCAGACTCAGATATAACTTCTGTCACTGTTATTGACACTTTGAATCAAAAGCAGTTGACTGTTACTGAAGGTATTTTCGACAATAGAATACAATTATCATGGGAAAATAATAACAATCAATTTATAAGGAGTTTTGAGATACTTAAAAGAGTTTATAGTCAAAATGATGAGACCTTCATTGCTGTTGACGAGGTAGAAAACTCTATCCATCATTATATTGATTATGAGGTGGACACAGAGGTGCGATATGAGTACATTGTAAGGGCTGTAATTCAATCATGTCAAGAAGATGCATCTGGCGAGGATCAATATATTTATAACGATTCATGGAGTCAAATAGGTTATTGTGTTGGATACGGAGAAATTGGTGGGCGCGTGACTTTTGATGACGATGCACCTGTTGAAAATGTTGAAGTATTTGCTGTCGCACAAAACACATCTAACAATTATTCGTTAGTCTTTGACCCTACATACACATTTTCTGCATCACAAATTGAAGAAAATGATTTTGATAATTTTTCTATGATGTCTTGGATAAAACCAGATTTTAGGGGCGACACTATTAATTCTCTCTTAAGACCTGACATGTCTGGAGTTGAAGAATCGAACTCAGATACTAATTCTGCATGTTTTGCTTCAATTATATCATACAGTACTTCTGAACAGAATACTAGTAGCCAACAACCTCAACTGTTCTGCTCTGAGAGCGACACTAGTTATTCACTCTTTTCAAAATTTGTAAATATTTATTCCGATTCTACTATTCAACTTGGATTTTATGAAGAACCTGATAGCTCTGAAATTAAATTATCTCATGGATGGAATCAAGTTTCCATTACTTATAACAGTAATGAATCAATATTGAAAATTTACGTCAATGGTGAGCTCTCAAAATCATACTCTGGGGACTACTCTAGTCTTTCTTCTTTTATAATGCATGACTTTTCTGGTTTAGGTGACGAAATTTCATTTTGGGACACTGATCTTGACAGTTCTTTTATTGCTAATAATTATGATAAATATTTAAACCGAAGACAAGACCACCTTGTTGCTTATTATCATTTTGATGAAGGTTTTGGTACTACAGTTTATGATTATTCTGTCTCAGCAAGTAATATTTTAAATGCTAATCACCTTCAACTTTACGATGAATTATCTGCATCTGCTTTGAGTGATCTTTATAGTTCTGATATTCCAGATAATATTAAATTTTCAGGTCTAAGTGATGAAAATGGATATTTTACAATTTCAGAAGTAAGGACTCCAAATTTTGTTGTTTACAATTCAACAATTCCATTTGAATTAACTCCTACAAAAGCTGCTGTATACACATATGATTCTGATGGTACCTACGTTTTGGCTGAGCCAGCTCACGAATTTTCTCCAACACATCGACAAATTAACATTACAGGTGGAAGTCAAATTTCTGATGTTAACTTTACAGATGAATCTTCATTTGAGCTCAATGGAGTCGTCTATTTTGTTGATCCAAGTGGTGATGGGGATCCAATATATGACTTAAACGGATTGCTAACTTCGGTCAATGATACTATTTATGGGGCTAATGATCCAGATCCAAATGTGGACAATAACAATTCAAACCCAACAAACCCAACACGAACAGCTTTTGGTGTTCAAGGCGTGAAAATTTTAATTGATAATGAGTATCAGTATGATAATAATGGAGATACAATTGTAACAAATGATGATGGATCATTTCAAATATCTGTGCCAATTGGAAAGCACCAAATATCTGTGGAAAAATTGGGTCACGACTTTGTTGAAGATGTATGGAATTCTGCTGATCATACGGTTATCGATATTAATGAAAACACAAGTGATGCAAGCACTCTCAATGTTTACAACTTCACATCAAATCCATCAGGTGTTATTAAATTTTATGATAAAACTAAAAAAACACTGGTTGGAAGGGTGTGTGGTGGCTCAACTGAAGCAGCTAAATTATATGATAGGTCTTCATTAAATAATATAGGTGTTGCAACATTTACTCTAACTAGTGGTGAAGATGGTCACTCTACTGTTGTTCAGACAGATTCAATTACTGGAGAATATATAGTTGATTTATTACCTCTTAATTATAATATCAGAGTCAATAGTAGTGAATCCAGAGAGTTTTATATTAATAACGATGCTGCAGAAAACTACTTTGTAGGAGGTGACAATCCTTATTTAGGTGAAATACCAAGTTTAGATTTAAGTCAATATATTATTCCATCTTCCAGTCAAACATTTACAGAGAGAATCAACAATCAAAATATATCTAGAGAATACCATTTAGCTCAGAATTTTGTTTATAGAAAAAAACCAGAAATTGATATTTATACTAGTAAAATACAAAATGTTTTAAATAACTCTAACTGTTCTGACAGTACAGCATTAAACTATAATAGTGATGCACAAATTGATAATGATTTCACATCATGCTATTATGATAATGATGTTTTGGGCTGTCCAGATTCATCGGCAATTAATTATAATTTAGATGTAACTTATAATGATGGATCATGCTATTATGACTATGATATTTTTGGTTGTACTGATCAGTATGCTTTAAACTATGATAGTACTGCAACTTATGATGATGGTAATTGTCAAGAAGCACCAGGAGGAGGTTGCAATGATCAAAAGGCAGCGAATTATGATTTAACTGCAACTTATGATGATGGCTCTTGCGAATATAAAATTTTAGGTAAGACTCAGTGGTCAATTTTAAATATGTCATGGAATGAAGATAGTATGGCTTGGATTGACGAAGATGACATCTTTATTCCATTGATCAACTTTGAGGATCCTAATAGCCTTTACCAAATGGGATATCCTGTTTTCCAAAAAAACAAATCCTATAATATAATCACGCTAGTTTCTGAGAAGTACTTTAATTATGACGATTATACAGAAGAAGGCTTTTTATATTCTGATACAGTAAAAGAGGGAAGTATTACTCTTACTGATGGTCAGGGTTCAAACATTTATCCAATGGATTCATCTTTTGTTGAAGTTGTATTTCAACCAAGCGAAGTAAATACTTCTTTAAATCAAGGGACTCAAAGTTCTTTTGTTAAAAATATTACCATTACCTACAACAATACAGAAGGGACTATTAGTAATGATATAACTCAAACTTTTTATGTTTTTGGATCTGCTCCTGATGAGGGCGTTACATTTTTCTCTACAGGCCCTGAGGTTGTTGAAATGGTCTTAAGAGATCCACCTGGAGATGCATCTTACTCTTATTACACTCAAGAGTCCGCTGAAATAAGCTCTGTTATTATAACAGATGAGTTTGGACAAGAAACAAGTGTTGGGGCCGAATTCAAATTCGGGGCAGGTTCGATGATTAGTCCATTTATAATTGGGCCAACATATACTTTTGAATTAGATAATACTCTGGAATTAGAAGCTATTGGACACCAATCAGAAGTAAATTTTGAGGAATATATTGATCAGTATTTAACAAGTACAACTTATAGCACTTCATCTGAAGAATATAATATTGGCTCTGGAGGTGATATTTACATCGCCAAGGCATTCAACATTTTATATGGAACAAGTAGAAATCTAGAGATTATTGATATTGAAGATTGTAAAAACGAAGGGGTGGTCTGCCTTGGAGAAGAAAACATAACAAATCCTTCAGCTTTGGATACTTTAAATAATGCAACTGTTCTTTATGACTCTGATAATAATAGTTACACAATTGGGTATTATACTGATTTATTGGTTGACCCTGCAGGGTTCTCAACAAAAACTGTTTATGACCAAAATCATATTGTAAATTTATTAATCCCAAAGTTAGAGTTCCTTAGAAATTTAATAATTAGTACTTCACCATATGAAACCGACCCTACTAATGTTTGTTTTGATAACGAAGAACATCCTAATTATCTTGACACACTATCAATTGATTCTCTGGGGATCCCAACCTTAAATTTTAACCCTTGTTATACCTACAATCAGGCTATGGATAATTCTGATCCGTATGAATTAAATTTTAACATTTTTAAAGATTTAGTTTTATCTGATTTCTTTGGGGGTACTGGCAGAGATGGTGATGGGATTGAAGAATCTGTTGAGGGTTGTCTAGATCCATCGGCAATTAATTATAATTTAGATGTAACTTATGATGATGGATCATGCTATTATCAGGGTTCATCTATGCTGGATGAATTTGATGACACAGAATATTTCAGTGACGCTGCATCAAGTATGACAGATGATTTCCTCACAATTGTTGAAAATGCAATCACAGAAAGTCAGATAAATGGTACCTGGAATGGTTTTAGTGAAGATACTCAGGATGATATGAATGATATTATTTCAGCCTCTGAAGAAGGGGGCTCGGCTCTAGTAGGAGTAATTGCTTCTTTGGGTGATAGATTTTGGGATGAGCTCAATTCATATGTCGGTGGAATAGACTTTTTAAGTCCTCTTGATGAATTTAAAGATTTTGCTCTTGATTTTTATTCTGGCCTGTCTGATGTTTATGATAATTTGTTTGGGAATTTAAATACTTTTCTTGATGGAATTAACAATACACCAGTATACGATAAAGTTGCTTTCTATAACCAACAAATTAAACTGTGGAAGGAGGCTGTTAGAAAAAATGAAGAAGATAAGGCTACTATTTTTGATGATTCAGGAGCTACCACTTCATTTGGAGAATCGACTAATTCTGGGCCAGATGAAAATTATTCACTCAGTGGCGGAAATGTTATTGAAGAAAGTTATTTAAATAGCTCTGAAGATATAAGTCAATACTCAATTAATTATCAAATTGATGGGTCGATGAGTTGGGCCATGGGTATGGAGATTGATAATAACGGTTATAATATACAGGTACCTAGTTTAACTCTTGACTATACTTTTGAACGACAAACCACAACTTCAGATCAAAATTCTAATGAATTTGGTTATATTTTATCAGATAATGATGAATCTGACTTTTTATCAATTGATGTAAAAGAATCAAATATTGGGTGGGGGCCTATTTTTCGAAAAAGAGCTGGTGAGACAATGTGCCCTCACGAGGGAGAGGAATCATTTCTTTATTATCAACATGATTCAGAAAATAATATATTCTCACCTGCTTCTCAACCAAGAGAGGTGCCAAATATAGATATTTACCCCTTATCTATGGTGGGTGTTCCGGAACAAGAGGCCGCGGTATTTAATTTAATGTTAACAAATAATTCTGCTGCTCAACAAAATCAAGTGTTTACAATAATGGTTGATGAAGCAAGTAACTCTCATGGGGCAATCTTAAATATTGATGGTCAAAATATTATAAGAGAGATTATGGTTCCTTATGGTCAAACTATAAATAAAACTTTAACTGTAGAAAAAGGACCTGAATGGTTAGACTATACTGATTTATCCGATGCCGGTGGAGCAAACAATAGTCTTGGAATCATACTTAGGTCATCTTGTCAATATACTTATCAAACCTCTAATACTCCAGATATTGCTGATACAGTTTACTTTGAAGTTTCTTTTACACCAGGCTGTTCAGATATATCTATAAATACACCAAATCCAAATTGGGTATACAACAGTACAAATCAAAATGGTGTTGACGACTGGAATGATTTAAATATAGAAATGTCAAATTATAATTGGAATTATTATTCTTTAGATTCAGTTATCCTTCAATATAAGGAATCCAACTCAAGTGTTTGGGAAGCTATAGAAACTTTCCCCAAATTTTCAGATAATAATGATGTTCTTGATCCAAGTGGAACAACATCCTATGATTGGAACATTACTAATGGTCTTCTTGATGGTCCTTATGATATTAGAGCTTATACAAAATGTGGTGAAACATATAGTTATACCGATGTGCATTCAGGATTTAAAGACACAAAAATACCTGAGCTTTTTGGTTATATTTCTCCGGCTGACGGAATACTTTCTACAAATGATGAAATTCAGATTAATTGGTCAGAACAAATTAATGAAAATAGTTTTTATGCAAATCCACAAACTAGTTTAAATGGTATAAAAAATCTCTCAGAAATTTCTCATGGTTCTTATGTCTTTTTTGACAATCAATCTTCTTTAAATATTCCAACAGGCTTGAACCTTCAAAATTCTTCATTTACAATTGAAATGTGGATTAAACCTAGTTCGCCTGGTAAGTTATTTGAGCAAGGTTATCAGGATAATAATCTTATATTATCAATTAATGAGAATCAAAATTTATCAATACAATACGATGGAATAACTGCGGTGTCGTCAGATTCAATTGCTTTAGATGGCTCTTGGCAACACATAGCTGCCGTGTTTGATAAAGATTTAGGTGAAGTGACTTTTATAGTCAATGGGGCTTCAGATGCAGATGCACAGAGTTTTTATATTGATTATCAAGGAGAAGGCCCAATTGTAATAGGTGGAGACTCTTACGTTGGAGGGATTCATGAATTAAGGGTTTGGTCTCAAAACCTTCACTGGTCTAAAATTTATCAATCTATGGGGCTGAGATTATCTGGAAACTCAACAGGTCTTAAGGGTTATTGGCCAATGGATGAATTACATGGAACCCCTCAAGATATTGCTCAATACAGACATATGAGTGGAGATGTAAATTGGACTGTATCTGAAAAGGGGCATGGATATAATTTTAATAATGACTCAAATTCTTTCCTTTCAGCTGATATAAAAGATTTCTTTTACGATGCTACTGATGATTTTACAATTGAATTTTGGTTTAAGTCAACAGAAGTAAATGAATGTATTCTTTCGACTGGTTCGTATAATATTGATTCTTTAAGTGGAGATCGTGATGCATGGTCAATATGTATAGATGAGGCTGGGTATATAAGTGTTGAACACAATATTAATAGTGATTCAACAAGTACCATACTTTTAAATTCAATAGACTCATTTAATGATGCTTCATGGCACCATTTGGCTCTAGTAAAAGATGCAAAATCAAACACCACTCTTTATATTGATCAAACTGAACAAGCTAGTTGTTCGTCTGAATCTACAAGAGGATTGCTTAGTGGAAAAATTGTTCTTGGAGCAATGTGGTATTCAGATGCAATGAACCCGACAGGCACTTATTCGCTCAATTTTGATGGTAAAATTGACGAAGTTAGAATTTGGGGGCTAAAACGAAGCATTGATCAATTGGATCGTTATCAAAATATTCGTTTAAACGGAAATGAGTTAGGCTTAAATTTATATTATCCCTTTGATAAATACTTTGAAGATGCTAATGGGTATATAAGCTTAATAGAAACTTATGATGATGTTGCTGGATCAAATGATATTATTAATGAGGGAGGAAGCGATTCGCTTTATTACATTTCATTCGAATCTAATGATCTTCCAATTATTTCTCCTAACAACCCTTATCAACCAATACTGTTTGATCCAGTGGTCAATAATGATAAAATTATATTAAATATTACCGACTCTCCAGCATCGGTTGAAGGAGTAATTATTGATGCTACTATGACAGAGGTAAAGGATTTATACGGAAACCCCTCGGAAGCTATTTCTTGGTCGTTCTATGTTGATAGAAATTTACTTGTTTGGCATCAAGAAAATCTAGAAATTGAAAAAGTTTTGGGAGGCCCTTATGTTTTTGAAACTAGTATTATTAATCATGGTGGTTCAATTGAAAGTTTTGAAATTTCTAACCTACCTAGCTGGTTGACAGTATCTCCATCATCTGGATTGCTTGACCCTAATTCATCTACAGATATTCAATTCACCATTGACGAATCATTATTTATAGGAGACTATGATTGTCAGATTGAGTTAATTGGAAATAATGAATTTGCTGAAATTTTAAATTTAAAAGTAAATGTTGAGGCGCTACAACCTGAATTTTCCCTATCTAGTCAAAACTTCGAGTACACAATGAACTTTATTGGTAAAGTATTAGTTGACGATATAAGATCTAGGGATGAATTAGATGTTTTAATCGCCTACGTAGATAATGAGGTGAGAGGCTATGCTAGTCCTACGTATATTGAAGAATACGATGCATATATTATCTTCCTGACAGTTTATTCTGATCAAGCCACTGGAGATACTATAAACTTTAGAGTGTGGGATGCAAGCGAAGGTAAAATCCAATCTGAAGTAATTGTTTCGTCAGATTATATTAACAATACTACCGATCTTTTATTTCTAGATGGAAATGTTGAAGGAGACTTTAATAACCTTGTTTCTTTTGCAACTAATAATATTTTGAGGCAAGAAATTCCTCTCCAGCAAGGTTGGAATTGGATTTCTTTGAATCTTGAATCATATGATAACCAACCTAATGGTCAAGTTTTAATTCCTACAGTAACACAAAATATAGATAACAGTGCTGTTGGAATAATTAGAGGCTTGGAGGAATTTTATCAGTATTATGTTGAAAACGGTAATGGTGTGTATTTAGGTTCAGGGGATGGGTCTCTGGATTTAGGTAAAATGTACAGAGTTAATATTAACCAACTTGACACCATAATTTATGATGGAAACCCAGTTGACTTATCTGATTCTTTGTACAATATTGATATTGTTTCTGGTTGGAATTGGATTGGCTATTTAGGGCAAAGACCATTAGAGATTAATGAGGCCTTGTCAAGTATAAATCCTTCAACTGGTGATGTGATAAAAAGTAAAAATGCTTTTAGCATGTATGCCTCTGAATCATTAGGATGGCTTGGTACATTAAACCTATTAAGTGAGGGTAATGGATACATGCTTAATTCTTCTGAAGATCATGTATTAATTTATCCTGAAAGTAGCCTTTATGGGTCAAATAATTTGAGACTTGCCAATAATCAGCCCTCAAATTTGTTTTGGCAAGTAAATCAAAATAAATATGAGAACTCTATGAGTATTATAGCTAGAATTGATAATCCTAAATTTTATTATCCTAGTTCGGAAAATACTCTCGGAGCCTTTAATGGAATTGAGTGTACTGGTAGTGTTAACTTAACTCCATTTGAAAACGACAATTCTTTGTATTTTCTAACTGTTTTCGGCAATAATCAGGATAACATTTCATTTAAGTATTATGATATTGAAGAAGATATAACTTACAGAGTCAATAATACGCTTAAGTTTGTCAAAAACAATGTTATTGGTTCTATTGATGATCCTTATTTAATAGAAATAAATACTGATATTCTCAGTCAAAACGAATCTTTTAACTTACAAATATTCCCAAATCCTATTTCGCAGGAGTTTGAAATAGAGTTTTTTATTGAAGAATCATCTGAAGTTGAGATAAATATTTCTGATGTAACAGGAAGAAAAATCAAAACATTAATTAATGAAACATTTAACGGTGGTGTTCAAAAAATTAAAACAAATTCATCTGAATTAAGTGCTGGGGTTTATATTTTAGATTGTAAAATAGGTGAAATAAAATGTCAGTATAAATTAGTTAAGAATTAAATTGTTCTATGACAAAATTTTATTTTAAAACTTTTTTAAGTATTATTTGTATACTTCAATCAAGTGCAATTCTTTTTGCTCAAACCTTGTGGTCTGTAAATCCAAATGATTATGATTATTCTATGACCGTAACAGGATTATTATTAATAGATGGGTCTTACTCAAATGATGAAAATGATGTTATAGGTGTTTTTGATGGAGATACTTGCGTAGGAGTTGCATATCCAGATGTCGAATTGAATGATAATAATTTTATTTTTTTAATAATATACTCAAACGAAATTTCAAATACTTTTAATGTAAAAGTTATCAATAGTAATGATAACGACACCATAGATTTTGACCCCATAGAATTTAGTGCAGATAATGTTGTTGGATCAATCTCTAATCCTTACATATTTCAGTCTTCTAATTCATCCATTAATGACTGTATTGATTCTGTTGCTTGTAATTACAATCCGATAGCAATTAATGATGACGGATCATGCATTTATGCAGATACGAATTACGATTGTAATGGTATTTGTTTGAATGACTCAGATGGGGATAATATTTGTGATTCTTTAGAAGTTCCGGGGTGTTTAGACCCAACAGCTTGTAATTATAATTCTGATGCAACTGACGATGATGAATCTTGTATTATTCCACAAACATATTACGATTGTAATAATGTTTGTCTGAACGACTCAGATAGTGATGGAGTATGTAATGAGTTAGAAGTTTCAGGATGCATGCTAGATTCTTTTGCATGCAATTATAATTTAGATGCTACAGATACTGTTCAATGTGAATTTTCAGAAGCATTTTATGATTGTAATAATGTTTGTCTTAACGACTCAGACAGTGATGGAGTGTGCGATGAATTAGAAGTTCCGGGGTGTTTAGACCCAACAGCTTGTAATTATGATGTTAATGCAACAGATGATAACAATTCATGTTTTTATTCTCAAGATTATTATGATTGTAACGGTAATTGTATCAATGATACAGATTCAAATGGAACTTGTGACGAGATAGAGAACCTTTTATCAACATGGGTTGTTAATCCTAGTGAATACCAATACTCAATGAC
>MDTG01214113.1_pt1 | contig 14481 bp, 9 predicted proteins | sample 811421 | NCBI WGS metagenome assembly MDTG01 (sample SAMN05326645, study PRJNA326480) | marine metagenome | isolation source: seawater | place: Pacific Ocean: South East | collected 2011
GGAGGGTTAGTTAATTTTGTTTTTAAAGAACCGTCAAAAGAAAAGAAATTAGAAATTATAACTAGAAATACTTTAGGAAGCAATAATCTTTACTCTAATTTCACCTCTCTTTCAGGAACTCTTAATAAAACTTCATATTATTCTTTTATCAACTATAAAAATGGAGATGGATTTAGAGCTAACTCAGAATATGAATCTATTAATTTATTTGCTCATTTTAGACAAAAGATTTCAAAAAAAATAAGTTCCAGCTTTGAGATAACTTACCTAACCTATTTGGCGCAACAAGCTGGGGGGTTAACTGATCAGATGTTTGAAGACAATCCTTTACAAACAAATCGAGAACGAAATTGGTTTGAAATTAATTGGCTACTTTCTAATCTAAAATTCTTTTTAGAATTAAATAAAAGTGACAAACTCAGTTTTAATTTTTTCGCTTTGGATGCAAACAGATTTACTGTTGGCTACAGAAATGTTAGAGTAGATCAAATTGACCCTTTATTAGACAGAGACCTTATTAAGGGGTATTTCAAAAACTATGGAGTTGAGTCCAGATATATTAATTATTATAAATTTTTAAATACTGAATCTGTCTTTTTAGCAGGTTTAAAGTACTATAAATCAAATAATTCTAGTCAGCAAGGCCCAGGTTCTTCAGGATTTGATGCGGATTTTAATTTCAGTACAAACGAGTTTCCATACTATCCTAATCAATCCTATTATAATTACCCAAATTTAAATACCTCATTATTTATTGAAAATATTATCTATTTAGACACTAACTTTTCTATAACACCAGGAGCTAGATACGAGTTTATTGATACTAAAGCTGAGGGTTATTATAGATCAATCACTCTAAACTTAGTTAATGATCCTATATTCGATACCACAATTAGCTCAAGCAATTCAAATACAAGGAATTTTCTACTTCTTGGTGTTGGACTTTCTTATAAAACAAAATCAGAAAATGAGCTTTATGGAAATTTATCTCAAAACTATCGTTCTGTTACTTTCTCTGATATTAGTATTCAAAATCCATCATTTATCATAGATCCTGATATTTCTGACGAGAGTGGATATTCATTTGATATTGGATACAGAGGAATATATAGATCAAAATTGAAATTTGATTTTAATTATTTTGGTTTAAGATATAACAATAGAATTGGATTTATGCCTAAGCAAATAGAGTTTCTACCTGGTTTTTTCACCGTTAAGACTCAAAAAGGAAATATTGGAGATGCCTTTATTCAAGGTATTGAAACATTAGTGGATTATAAACTTTCAATAAATAGAAAATCTAAAATTAGTAATTACATCAACTACGCATATACAGTTTCCGAATATTTAATTTCTGGAGAGCAAAATATAATTGGAAATAAAGTAGAATTTGTTCCTAAACATAATTTAAAAATGGGCATTGATTTATTAAAAAATAAATTTAAATGTGGATTTCAGTTAACCTATCTATCCGACCAATATACTGATGCAACTAATGCTTTCCAGTCTAATATTTCAGGAACAATTGGAAGAATACCATCATACTATATTATAGATTTTTCAGGTGCTTTTAAATTAAGCTCATTATCATTGCTTTTTGGTGTGAATAACATTTTAAATAATTCTTACTTCACTAGAAGAACAACAGGCTATCCAGGACCAGGGATAATCCCATCAGATTTAAGAAATTATTATTTTACTTTACAACTAACATTTTAGTAAATGGATAAAAAATCAATTATTGTTTTCGATGGCATTTGTAGCTTATGCAATAAATTTGTTTTGTTTGTTGTAAAAAGGGATTATAATGATCATTTTAGATTTATCTCTCTTCAAAATCCTAACCTAAAAAAGTATGTGAATAGCTCTATTAAAATTGATGCTTCTGAAGCAGATTCAATTTTACTTATAAACCATGAAGGTAATGTCAAAATTAAATCTGAAGCAATTGCTTTAATTTTTTGTAGACTCAAAGGATTAAAAGCTTTCACTTTTATCATTAACTTATTTCCAAATAAAATTAGAAATTTAGTTTATTCTTTAATTGCAAAACATAGATATAAAATCTTCGGAAAAACTGATCAATGTTCTATGATCCAACAAAAGTTACATGAAAATTTATATAAAAAAAAGATGTTACTCTAGAATAAAAATCTAGAATAACATCAACTACAAAAATAAGATGAAAATCTTATTTTTTCTGCCAGCTAAAACAAAGCATGCCTTGCCCTGCTCTATTAGGGTAATTACAATCAGATTGTTTATAATGAGAGCAGTCCAAACACGAAGAATTAATATTCAATGCCTTTTGAGTAGTGTGTGAATCACATACACTATTCAAATCCACTTGTTTTTTATGTTTGGAACAGCTGAAATTGCTACTCAGACTTTGACAATTTGTGCAAGTATTTACTTTTCTCAAATTCATAATCTAACTTTTTATTTAATAACAAAATTAGTAATTTATTAATTTAGAACAGTTATAAATACCTGTATTGCAGCAGTTTATAATAAGACTTATTTTAAATAACAAGTTTGCTCTTCAGTAAATTAGTTATTATTTCATTATAAAAATTACCAAAAGACTTATTACCGTTTGAATACGGTGACGGAAAATGTGAGAGTTTTTTATTAGAAGTAAATATGATTATATATGTTTTAATAGTTCAGTTCTCGAAAAGTAGTTGTTTAAATGTTCAATAATTAGGATTTCCAAGTTTTTTACAAGCTTGTAAAAACGCAAAAAAGCAGCTTTTTTGTTCAATTTTGAAGTAATTATTAATTAAAATTACTATAAAATGTTAAAAAACAAGAAAACTTACTATCAGCTTATTCTAGACAAAAGTGGCTCTATGAATGCCTCTATAAAATCTACGATTAGCGCTTTTAATGAACAAATTGAAATGATAATGGCGTTGTCAGAGAAGCATGCCGATCAGGAATTTTTTGTATCGTTAACTACTTTTAATCATGAGAGAAGTGTTGATGTGGACAGAGAGCATCCAAGTAATGTGAGGAAACTTTGTAGAAGAAGAAGTCTTTTTAGTGACAATTACAGTGTTTTATATCAGCCGACGGGAATGACAGCTCTTTATGATGCAATTGGGTCTTCCATTGTTCATTTGCAGAATTCAATTGGCGAAGAGATTAAAAATGATTTAGCCACAGTAGTAGTAGTTATTATTACAGATGGATATGAAAATTCCTCTAGAGTTTATTCTTACGATCAAATAAGTGAGATGATAAAAGAATTAGAATCTACGGAGAATTGGGTTTTTACTTATTTGAGTGAAACTCCAGATGCTGTTGAATATGCAGCTAGTATGAATATAAAAAGAAGTAATGCCGTAATGACTAATATGACTAATCTTCATGAAGATTTTGATGATTTGATGGATTCTTTAGATCATTATGCGGTTAAAAAATCACAATCAAAAAAAGAGTGGCTACTTAAATCAAGAAGGAAATAATTTTTTAAATTAAAGGCCAATCACACAACCATGAACATCCATTTGATTCGTACCGAAAATGTAAACTTTTCTTTATTGCAAGAAGTTGTTGAGTTATTGTCACAGTTTAGAGGTTCTATGACTTATCACCTGTCGATGCATGATTTGTTTTTCAAAGATAATCAATATGCATATCAGTCATTGGAGTCATTAGGTGAATTGCATACTAAGAGGATAATGAGTTGTTTTTTAGATGATGAGCAAACAAATCGTTCAAAACATTCACTTTCTAGTCCTTCGTTTCCAGTTAAAAGAAAAAATAAAGAGGGTATGAATGATTTGTTTACTCATCATAATCTATATAGAAAATATTATGATGTTGGAGACAATGAATTAGTGATATTATTAACGGATATTGCAAACCCGTTAAATTGGTTTTCTTATGGAGATTGCAACAACAATGCTTATATCTATACAGACGAGTGGGAGTACTATATTGCTTCAGAGAGAAAGTATCCAATAGCGTATCAGGTAGTTTCTAATGTATTGCAGCTTTTGATGTTTGAAAATTATAATGATATGATGTCTAAAGTTCATCATAAAAGTGTTGGATGTATCAATGACTTTTGTGAAGATAAAAGACAAATAGAGATGAAGATGAAGATGACGGATATTTGCTTAAAATGCCAGGATATAATGAGGGTGAAAAATATTAACCCAAGCATCATAAATCAGTCGATTGAAACGATGTTTGGTATCAGAAGTAAAATGCTTTCTATAGGGATGTTTAAGTCTTCAAGACGAGACTCTAGGCTTGTCTTTTGTGAGAAAGGAAATCCTGTCTTAATCGATTTAGACAACAATAAAGTAAAACTTACCCCTTTAGAGCGGACTTTATACCATTTTTTTATAAGGCATCAAGAAGGAGTAAAGCAAATTCATTTAGCTGATTATAAAGATGAATTGAAATCACTTTATCTAGAGTTTAGTGGGCAAGCCAACCTTGCTAATATCACCAACTCTATTAACATGCTGATTGATGTACAGGAAAATTCTTTTCAAGAAAAACTGTCAAAAATTAGAAGGAAGTTTCAGGATGTTTTAGGTGATGATGGGGCTTATAAAAAATATGTAATTATAAAATATGAAGATGAACGATATGCTATTAAAATTGATCGAACTTTTATTGACGAATACATTTTTTAGATTAGAATTTCCAAGTTTTCATTATAGCAGATAAATTAAACAGACAAAAATCAAATTTACATGTATAGATTATTCCTTTTTCTGATAATTTTTTCGTCTTGTCATATTAGTCAAAAAAAAGAAGAGGTAGTCGTTAATGAAAAACCTCAATTAGAAAATGATGTGCTAAGAACATCAAGCTTAGGTGAGAAATACAAGGTTTTAATGTTAGAGGAAGGCATTGTAAGATCGGAGGATGAATTTTACGAAGCCGATTCTTTAAATCAGTTTCATATTATAGCTCTAAAAAACAATTATGTTCTTTTACAGCCAAAAGGTTGGCCTTTTTGTGGTTCTGCCCCTTGTGGTTTTTATATATTGAAAGATTATGGTACTTCTTTATATGTGTGGGATTATTACGAATATAAACAAGTCTTGATTGAAGAGTCTAATCAAGATACCATTGTTTTTGTACAACAAAAAGTTGCTGGACTATGTAGTGGTTCGGCTACAGTTACAGCTGTACCTTTTTATGGTCGGCTTTTAATTGTTGGAAGAATATTTAATGAACATTTTTTTCAGGATGAAGAGTATCATAATAAATTCATAAAACATTGTATAAAAAGCCCTAAAGATTTTGTATCAAACATAGTATATGATAATTTATCACTTGATGATTTATCACTTGATTTTAGACCTGCAGAAATTTCAAGTAATCAATGGTGGACTCATTTTAATCAGTGCGAATTCTTTGGGTATAGTTATTACCAATCTGATTCTATATGGAGAGTAGATCATTTAAGTAGTATTCCTTCTGAGATTGAAAAGGCAAGAAAAGCGTTTATAACACCTAAAGAATTTAGTCAATTTCCTGTTGAAAAATGGAACGGAGAGAATTATTTCATGGATGATTATGAGCCAACAAATAAAGGTTTTCAATACTATACATTAGATGGTTTCGCCTTTACAGACTTAAATAAATTTGAGGATTTTAATAATGATGGATTTATTGATAGAAAAGTAAAGTTTACAAAGTTAGATTACGAAAAATCAAATTTTTATATAAGAGATGTTTATACATATTCAAGTGAAGAGTATAAAAAGGAGTTCGAAGAATGTAGAAGTAAAGAGATTTCGGGGGAAGGATTTATAACAAGGTTCCAAGAGGATGGTTTATTATATCTTATACCATCATATGAAGAAACTGATTTATGGAAGTTTTAAATATGAATTGGAAAATTATAATCATACTCTTACTTACCTCCTGTTCTTCATCCGTTAAGGAGACTTCTATGTCGGTTTACTGGTGGAAGAATAGCGTAGAGATAACAGATGAAATGCTTCAGTTTAATAAAGTAAACAATATTCAAAAAGTATATTGTAAGCTTGCTGATTTTCGATATCACCAGTTGCACAATAAAATAGACATTCCTTTAATACATGAAAAGTTAAGTTTAGAAAAACAGAATGTTATACCTGTTTTATACATTGAAAACGATGTGTTCAAGAACTTTTCAGAAGATTATGTTTTTAATCGGTTCCAAGAAACTATAGATAAGTTAAAGCAAAGAAACATTATCTCAGATTTAACACATGTTCAAATTGATTGCGATTGGACCCTAAGTACTAAAGATCGTTATTTTCAGTTTTTAAATAAACTAAAGTCTAGTTATGAAATTGTTGGTGTTACTTTAAGATTACATCAAGTTAAATACTATAAGGCTACTGGTGTTCCTGATATAGATTATGGAGTGTTGATGATTTACAACCTATCTAGTGTTGCTGATTTTGAAGTTGAAAACTCTATATATGATTATGACCTTGCTTTATCTTATCTGAAAGGATATTTGCATAATTATCCCATTGAAGTTAAAGCTGCATTACCTGCATTCGCATGGGCTGCTCATTTTCATCACGAAAGATTAGTAAACATTCTTAATTTCATTACTTATGAGGAGTTGGTAGAGAATGAAAATTTAACACAATTGACTGACTTTAGGTTTGTGTCAAAAAAAGCACATTTTATAAACGCAATACCAATTTCTAAGCATGATATTATTCGGTATGAAGAGCCGAATATTGAATCGTTAAAGCAATTATTAGGGTTTTTAAAACAAGAAGTGAATCAAGAGAAATTAGAAGTTATATTTTTTAGCTTAAACGCACCTTTTCTTATAAATAATCAAAATAGATATGAAGAAGTTTTATCTACTCTTAACTAGTGTTTTTTATACAGTTACTCTTTTGGCTGGCGGCTGGTATTATACCCCTTATATGCATGATAGTCCAAAATCTTACATAATACCAGGTTTGATAAGCTCTGTTTATTATGAAGACCCAAACCCTAAATATACTGCTAAAGTGTATGATATATATGATGCGGATATAGAGCAGTTAAAAAGCAGGTTTGAGGAGTTAGGAATAGATAAAATACTTATTGAAGAGGTGTTGCAAAAGTTGAATGATGTTGATGGTGTATCCTATGATTATTCAAAAAGAGATCTGATTGTTTATTACTCAGAATATAAAGCAAAGGCGAAAAATGGGTTTGGAGCAGGAAGGACGATTTACAAGGAGTTTAGTTTAGACAACCCTGTTTCGTTTAACCATTCATTATACAATAAGTTTTCCCATGCAAAAGCAATACCTTACTTTGAGTATTTATTATACAAATCTTTAATCCATAACAAAAAAGCTTCTAGTTATCCAGCAATAAACAGGCTAAAGGATAGGCTGCTTTTAAAACACAAAGAAAGTGCTGATCAATTTTTAAAAGATAAATATGCTTCTCTTCTTATAAGACATTATCTTTTTTCTGAAGTTTCTAAAGATATTTTTCTAGAAAACTTTGACCCTTCTCAATGTGAAGAATATATAGCCTTGTCTGATTTTGCAGGATATTTTTATCGCGCAAGCAATAAGGAAGAAAAACATATTGAAAAATCCGTCTATTATTTCTCGCTTTTAAGTAAAAATCCAAAACTAATTTTCAATGCTTTTAGAGAAATAAATTATGTTTTAAGCACTAGTTGGAACTATAAATTTTCTTGGTCAGACTGCTTGGATTTGTGTTCCAACGAGCAAGAAAGAGAAAATTTACTTTTTATAATGAGTAATCGATTTAATGGAGTCAATGTTTCTATTTTGGAAACATTTGCTGAGTTGACAAATGTCAATTCTCCTCACTTTGAATCGTTACTTATAAATTATGTAAAACGATTAGTTCATGTTGGTGTCAAAGATCTTTCCTGTGATGAAAAAGACGATTGTTCTAAATGTGTAGAAGCTAATGAGTTTTATGATTTTATAAATGACTTAAAATTATCAAACAAACCATTGTTGTATTTTTTAAGGGGTTATACTGCCTTTTTATTAGATGATAATAAGGCATATAAATCTAACTTTTATAAGTGCAGGAACAGTATTAAAAGTAGTGAGTTAAATAAATTAGAACAGCGAAATTTTATGCTTCAATTAGAAGGAATTGAATTGATGGATAATTTAAGTAGATGTTCTAGTTTTAGAGAGTTTCAAAAGCTAAAAAGTAAATTAATAGATCATATTAACAACACACCATTTAACTTAAGGCACGATTCCTATTTTGATATGGGAGTAAAAAAGGCAATTGAGTTTAAAGATTTTGTTTCTGCTTTTGAGTTTAGTGAAAGACAGGGATATACACAAAGTATTTTGTTAGATGTTTATATGTCTGATGAAGAGATTAGAAGACTTTATAAAATAGTAGAAAATGGTAATTTGAACTTTTCTTATCGATTTGATAAAGATTTAGATAAATATCTTATTGAATTGCTAGGAGTTAAGGAGTTTAGAAGGAATAATATCGAAAAAGCGTTATTATATTTTAAACAGACAGAAAAAGTTGAGAAATCAGAAGAGTATGCTCTTTTAATACAAGAACAATTAGAAAAAATCCAGTCAATTAAAAGCAATGATATCTCAGAAACTGAGAGGGGTAATTTATTATCTAATTCTTATTTGAAAATAGCGAATTTATATTCAAACTATGAGTGGATGTATTTTTCATTTTGGCATAATTCTTTGATATACGGAATTCATTATATGGATAATATACCTTTTAATAGCTTGGGAAGTGATTTTATTAAAGAAGAGTTTTTACTATACTTAAACGAATATGGTGGCCTACAAAACGCTATTAAATATTGTGAAAAAGCTATAGCTGTTTCTAATGACATTGAAACAAAAGCAAGAGCTTCTCACATGTTACTTAACTTTTATAATGAACCTTATTTAACATCTTATCATGATGATGTGTTTTCTAAAATATATAATAAATGGTACAATTGGGAGATACTTGATAGTGCTTATTTAGTTAATGCGCCAGATAGTTTAAAGTTTGTTTATACAGCTAAGCATGCTAAAACCGTTAAGCAAATAGACTCTTTATACAAGAATACTAATTATTTCAATGATGTAATTGCTGAGTGTGAAAGGTTATACCCAAAGCAAAAGAAGAAAGCGGTAGATAATATTGTTAAGCACAAAAGTGATTTATATGGGTTTGAAGAAACTAATAATGCTAAAGAAACATTTTTCTTTCTTCTAGTTTTAAGCCTTGCCATACTATTTGCTTTTATTAAGTTAAATAGGTAGATGGAAAGTTTAATATTTTTTAAATATGATAAGAGTTTACAGTTAATTAGAACTCATTCGGTTGATTCTATGGCAATCTTGCCTTTTTTAGAGGGAAGAGATTTCAAAGTCAACTCTGCACATTCATTAGAAGATGGTGTTACAGCTGAGAAATGTGATTTTGAGAAAGGATGGATAACGAAGGATCATTATATCTATATTACAGCATTAAAAGAGTTAGATGATGAGTTGAAAAATGGATTGGCATTTATGGAGATTGAGTTAGAAAACAATGGGTATGTAAGTTACTCTGTAGGGCAGCTTGCAATAAAAATAGATAATGTTGAAGAACTTAAATCTTTATCTATTCAACTTTTAAAAAATTATGGTTTTTATGCAGCAGAAGAATTATGGAAGGTGTTAGTGAATCATCAAATTGATATTCCGGTTTATTTTGTGTTGGGCATGAGAAAAGATGATTTTATCTTGACAAAAAATCAAATGATAGAAGAGGCCTATAGTATAGACTCTAAATTTTCAGCATTTGAAGGAAAATTTCGGTTTATTTCATTATGGCCGAATCAATCTATTAAGGAAGTTGGTTTTGAGGAAAATGGGCAATTGATTGATGAATGGAGTTGTTTTTGCCCTAATGGTGAATTAAAGGCGTCTTCATTTTGGATTTATGATAAAGAGAATATTTCATTTATGGATAAATTGACATATCATGATGTTAATGCAAAGAAATTTCTAAACCAACATAAAGGAGAATTTAAATCATTTTAATGTGCACGAGTTATTTGATATATGTGTAGCCATACTTTATTGGATTGCTGAACTAACAGGTCTAACTTATAAGGAAGCAAATATTTGGATTTTTGTCATTATTCACCCCCTTTTAACTTTTGGACTTTTCTTAATAGTGCTGCATTTAAGAGCTAAGTTGAAAAAAATTAATGATAGGAAGTTATAGTTTTTTTAACAATAAAAACATCATTGTAGGTGCTATCATATCTAGAATTATTAAGTCTGTTTATGTGTACATAAGCGCTATCTTTTGACTGTGTAAAAGAGGTGATTGCCCCATGATTTTTTCTTAAAAATTCTTCATACATACCACTTAAGCGAATATTGTCTGAGTGATACTTTTGTATTATATTTCTAGGATCATCTATAGTATAATACTTCACTTTTTGTGACTTAATTTCTGACCCATTACAACAAGCGCAGCTCCCGCTATGTGTGAAAAGAATATATCTATTTCCGTTTCTATCTTTATAAGTATCTAGATATACACCCTTAAAATTTTCTTTATTTCGCCAATTTTTATAATAATCAAATTCTTTACAAAGTGATGTGTCTTGCTCATTATCAATCCAGTTGTTAAAGCATTCTTGAGCAAAAACATCATCAGTTTCATCTAAAGTTTGTTTCATCATGTACACTCCCAACGTGTCGTAGTGCTTGGATTCGGATAAAATATAAGGAAATGTATCATTATTAAAATAAAGACTGAAGATACTATCAGTATTGGCAGTACTGCCTGCTTCAAAACTGGAGTATGTTTTTGTTGTTTCTAATGATTTAACTTTTGGTTCAAGAGGTGTTGGCTTTATTATAATAATAAAGACAATGAGAAGAATTAGAAGCATTGTAAAAACAAGACATCCTTTAAAAATCAACTTCAGAAATTTCCTCATAGGTCGTAAAGGTTTATAAAGAATACTAAGGCCGTTTGATGAGCTAGATTTAAATTAAAAATACAAGCTCGCTCATCTAACTTTCAGCCATCGCTTGTTTACCGACGGTTGAATTAGCTTTTTTGTTTTTTCGTTCCATTCATTGTCGTCCTTAAATATATTTTTCCACCACTTCATCGGGTATTTGAGGAACCTTATTTACTAGCCACATCTCGTCTCCTGTAATTGAATTTTTCATCAACATTTTATCCATAATACAATTATCATAATGTGAAGCAATTTGCCTAATTCTTTCAAAAAAGAAAAGATACATAAAATAATAAAACCCATGAATATTTACTCCTTCAAGAGGTCTCTCAGTAGTTAATCCTTTGTAATCTAATATTTGCGGAATAACGATTTCAATCAAATCTCTAGCGTCATCTGTTATATGAGTATCTTTTAAATTAAACCTATTATCATCCATGCAAGCATCTACACCGAGTTGTTTTAAGACTAAAGCCTTATCTCTAAACACATCGTATTTATTGCTAATTACTAATTGTTGTTCTTTTTCTGATAAATCTTGAAATTTCATAAAGTTGTATGACAATTGTTTGAGTTTAATTCGGTCTAGCAGGTTAGTTTCGGATTAAACTAGAAAGAATGATGTTTTGCGTTATTATATCTTGTAGATTACAATCCTGCTACCCCGAAAGTATGAAAAAAAACTCATATGAGATTTTTTTGGTGAGCCTTACCGCTCTTATTTCGAGCTTTTTTTAATATGGCTGTATACCAATAGTCTTTTGCTTTGTTTTCTTAAAGCATATATACTATTTTGACACATTATCTAATTAGTTTATATATATATATTCAAAATTGATTTATCTGGATATTTTGCGCCCTAAACCATTCTAATTCATACATTTGCAAAAACCTTGAAGATAAATCAAATGAACAACAGAAATATTAATTTATTTAAAAAAATTATTTTTTTAGTTTTTTTAAATTTTATACTAAATGAGTCTGTTTTTGCTCAAAATAATTACTCATTAAATTTAGGTATAAATTGCTCTGAATCAGGAACCTCCTCAAGTCCTGCTTTGAATTTTGGAGATGTTCTTGATATGAGCTCAAGCTTTAGTGTGGGCGGGTGGTATTATGCTAATTCAAATTGTACTCAGCACGTATCAATAGCAAGTAAAAAAGAAATTAATAATGGTTATCAGGGCTGGGATATTGGTTATGACAATAATGATAATAAACTAAGGTTTAGTCTCAGCGAAGATTGGGGAGGAGTAGGAAACAGTGGAATAAATGAATTAGTAGAAACTACTCTAATTTATGACCAATGGACTCATATAGTTTGTGTTTTTGACTCAAATAATGAGTTGCTATTCTACGTAAATGGCCAGCTTGCATCTAGCTCACCAACAAATTTTATTGGTTTAAATAGCAATAATGCTCCATTTTTGATTGGAGCACACGTTAATTGGAGTCCTTTTAATCAATTTGAATGGAGCTGGAAAGGTAATTTAGATGAGTTTTTTATTTATGACAGAGCTTTAACTGCAAGTGAAATAAGTAATATATATTCGTGCAATTCAACAATTCCCTCCCAAAACTTACAAGGATATTGGAATTTCAATGAGGGCTCAGGAAATACTGTTTTAGATCAGTCAGGGAACTCATATGATGGAGCAATTGTAAATGGCGGCACATATGATTTAAATACCCCATCAATATCGAACAATCAATCTATTAGCTATTTAGATGTGACTACTTGTGGGAGCTATTATTGGAATGATAGTACTTATACTCAAAGTGGAACATATAATTATACTGGAATTAGTAATAATTATTCTATGAGTTTTGACGGAGTTAATTCTGATAAGATAAGTATAACTAATCCATTGGCTTTTAAAACTTTTATGGGCTGGATTAAAGTTGGACCAAATGCAATGATTTCTGATGCAATTGTTGCATCTACAGGCAGTGCATTTATACGAATTATTGGACAATCACCTAATTTTGTCCTTGGTTTTAATTCGCCAAGTGGAGCTAATCATGAAGGTCAAATTACAATTCAAGAATCAGAATGGACGTTTGTTTCTGTAGTCTTTTCAAATGCTGGGATGACTTTTTATGTAAATGGAGTTCAGGATGGAACCTTTTCTGAGAGTTCGTTTAATGCATCCTATATTGGTTTTAGTCCAAATGGTGGTCATGATATTGATGCCGAATTTGATAATTTCTCTCTTTGGAATACAGAATTAACTCAAGCAGAAATACAACAATATATGAGCTGCCCACCAACAGGTAATGAGTTTGGCTTAGCTGCTTTTTGGAATTTTGAAGAGGGGAATGGGAATACTGCATATGATTTATCACCAAATGGAAATAATGGAACAATAAATGGTGCTACTTATGATACTAATGTTCCATTACAATCTTGTCAATTAACTACAATCAATGGTTGTGATAGTGTTGCTGTTTTGAATCTTACTATTAATCAGCCTGACACATCAATCACAGATGTTAACGCATGTGATAGTTACGATTGGAATGGAGAAACATATTCTGAAAGTGGTACTTTTTCATATGATGGTTCAAATAATTCAAATGATTATTCATTATTCATTGACAATGTAAGTGGTGGTTATGTTGAATTAGATAATTTAAATCTTGACAATACAAATTTTTCAATTTCAATAGATTTTAAATCTTCAAATGGAAGTAATTATAGAGCTCTTTACAGAAATTCAGATTATAACAACGGAAATGGCAATGGATTTTATCTACGATTTCAAAATAATGGTGAGTTACATTTCGATTTAAATAATTTAGGAGCCGCCGCCATTTATCCAGCAGGCAGTAATATAGTCTTCTTAAATAGTGGTGGAAATTATGCTGATAATCTATGGCATAATGTAACGATTGTTCATGAAAACGGTATTTGCTATATGTATGTTGATGGTATTATTGTCGATCAGCAAACTTTAGCCGTTCCTATTTCATCATCTTACAATACTAATCCTTTATTTTTGGGAGTTGACTCATATCAAGGAAATCTAGATAATTTTTCATTTTGGAATTCTGCTCTATCATATCAAGAAATTCAAAAATATATAAACTGCCCTCCAACTGGATTAGAATCAAACTTATTAGGGTTCTGGAATTTTGAAGAGGGAAATGGGAATACCTCATATGATTTATCATTAAATGGTAATAATGGAACAATAAATGGTGCTACTTATGATAGTAATGTTCCTTCTCAATCTTGTCAATTAACTACAATCAATGGTTGTGATAGTGTTGCTGTTTTAAATCTTACTATTAATAATCCAGATACATCATTTACTAATATTACAGCATGCGATAGTTATACATGGAATGATAGCACATACACTGAAAGTGGATTGTTTTATTCAAATTTTCTAAATAATAGTAGTTTTCGATATTTAAAAATTAAACTAGATAGCGTTACAGGATTTCACATGCTCCTAGAACAACAGAAGTTAAGTTTTTTAATAATAATACTGAGGTTAATTCGA
>MDTG01439837.1_pt1 | contig 14480 bp, 12 predicted proteins | sample 811421 | NCBI WGS metagenome assembly MDTG01 (sample SAMN05326645, study PRJNA326480) | marine metagenome | isolation source: seawater | place: Pacific Ocean: South East | collected 2011
ATTTTTAAAACATCATCGTTAATTATTACTACTTTTGATTCTAAATTTTTTCTTAGTAGTTGAGAAAGTTGAGAATCTTTTTCAATAATTATCATTTTTTTTGGTTTTTTTTTTAAAATATTAAACGTTAAATTTCCTGTGCCAGGACCTATTTCTAATATTGATTTATCTTTTATATTCACAATGTTAGTGATTTTATCTATTATTTTATGATCAATTAAAAAATTTTGACCTAGACTTTTTTTTGCCTTTATCAATGTCTGTCTAAAAAATTTAAGGCGTTAATTAGACTTATTGGATTGGAGATTTTTTTTCCAATCATTTTTTCATTTGGACCATGATCAGGTGTTACTCTTAAAAAAGGTAAACCCATTGTTATGTTGATGGCGTCAAATTCATAAAGAGATTTGATGGGTGCAAGGACTTGATCATGATACATTCCAAGAATAACATTAAATTTATCTCTATTTTTTTTTAAAAAAATTGTATCAGAAGGAAAGGGTCCCGATACATTTATCCCTCTTTTTTTTTGTGCTATAACAGCTTTTAATACTATTTTTTCATCTTCATTAAAATTCAAAATACTCTCACAATGAGGGTTTATACCTGTAACCGCAATTTTGGGTTTATAATTAAGATTCTCTTTAAAGAAAATATCAATTATATTGATTTTTTCTTCAATAATTTTTTTAGTAACATTTTTAGCAACTAACTTAATTGGTAGATGAGTAGTTACAGGGCATACAGATAAGTTTTTGTTATATATAAGCATTGCTGTTTTTTTAGATTTATACCTACTTGAAATATATTCAGTGATTCCTAAAAACTTTTTGTTCAAAAAAGATTTTTTATTAATTGGCCCATTAATTAACTTATAAGTAAAATTACCATTTAACAGTTTCAAAGCTAAATTGAAAGAGTCCATTAAATATTGATTAGTAAATTTTGTATTAAAATTTTTATTAATTTTTTTACACTCTACATCAATTAAATTTAAACTCTGGTTATTCAAATTATATTTTTTTATTTTATCTAATTCTAAAATATTTAGTTTTTTTTTGAATTTATTTTTTTTCATTTGTTCAAGTAAAATTTTTTTACAACAAATTAAAATTAATGGTGATTTATATAATTTAAATTTTAATGCTTTAAAAAAAATTTCAAAAAAAATACTTTTAGGTTCACCTGAAATCAATAATATGGGTTTATATTTCATTTATAGAGTAATTTAATTTTATTTTCTCAAAAAAAATTTTAGAAAATTTGTTTAATTGATCATTTGTTTCTTTATTTTTCAGAAATTGGATTTCTTTTTTTTTATCAATAATTTTGTTATTTTTTTTTATATCCTCTATTTTTAAAATTACGAAATTATTACCTATTTTAATAAATTCAGAAAGTTCACCAATTGTTAAATTCTTTAGATTTTCATTAATTTTTTCAGGCAAACCTATTTCACTTAACCAACCAATTTTTCCACCAAATTTTGAGCTATCTGAAAGACTATAAATATTTGCTGCGTTAGCAAACCCAACTTCATTTATACTCAGCTTAATTTCTTTAAAGGTTTCTTCAAGTGTTTGGTTCTTTTTTTTCTTGAAAACAATTTCAGATAAAAAGTATTGTTTTTCTAAATTATCTTTTAATGAATTAACTTTTGATATAATTTCTTTTTCATCTATTTTTACTTGACTTATATATTTAGAATAAATAATTTCGTTCCATGCTAATTCGACCTTTATTTTGTTTTTAATTTCTTGAAAAGAGTAATTTGTTTTCAATTCTAATACGTCTAAAAATTCTTTCTTATCTTTAACATTTACTCTCGTATAAAAATTTTTCATATATTCATCAATTGAAAAATTATTTTTTTTAATATTTGTAAATTTTTCTATTTCTCTTCTTTTTACAATTTCTGAAATTAATGAATTTTTGGCTAAATTAAATTTTTGATTAATATTTAATTTACTTACGTTAGGATTTAATATTTCTAAATAATTTGTTTCTTTTTTTATATCATAATTTGTAATCACATCATCATTAACTTTTACTAAAATTTTGATTTCAGCAAATAAATTATTAACCGATAAAAAAAATATAATTAAATATAAAATTATTTTTTTTTTAATCATTAATTAACGTTAGGACTTGATACTTCAGCGAATGGAGTTATCGTAAGTTTAAACATAATACTTTCCTCAGGCTTAATTTCTCCATCGCTATAAAAATCTTTATTATATTCAATAGATGCAGCTAAACAGTCATTTTTATATTGGTACATAAATTTATAATATTCAGTCAAATCTTTAGTTTTGTTTTTCCTAGTAGAAAATTCAAGATTATTAGATTCATCTATTCTAAAGATCGACGTATTTGATAAATAGGAATTTTTTGTGGATGTATTGTTCTCATTAAGATAATCAAAAGTTGTAATAAAATTATTCATACTAAATTTAGATTGCATACTTTCATATCCCACATCTTTTAAATTATTTTTAATTGAGGAAATATATTTAAAAGATAATAATTCATTTGGTTTAAATGAAATCTCACTAAAAAAATTGGAGGTTTTCTCACCTATTTGATTTGTATTTGATAAATCATCATTTTCATTAAATCTTAAATTGCTTGCTAATTTTAGGTTTAAAATTTCAAGATTTCTTAATTTATTTTGCATTGCATAATCCACACCGTAAGCTAATGACATACCACCTTCCACACTTGAATTATCGGTTACTCTGTCCAATGAATAAATATTTGTTATATCAATTTTTCTCTCAACATTTCTCTCATTTTTTGTATGATCTGGGGCCACTTTTAATGCTAATTGAGGTTTAAGTATATTTTGGTATTGATCATTTTCTTTAATAAGTGGCAAGCTAGAATTAAATTGATAGATACTAGATATAAAGAAATTTTTTTTATTTTTATAGTTAGAATTTCTATTTTCACTATTAGTATTTCGAATTAAAAATTCATGGTTATTCAAAATACCAAATCTATTAATTTTACGATTTGAGCTAAAAATTAAATCATTAATATTCTTTTTTTCAAGAATGTTTGTATCATAATGTCTTATAGAGGTATCAGAATTAAAAGAAAAATTTCCATTAAGGTTGTTAATATTGTTAAAATTTTTTGTTATTAAAACTCTTGGTAGTATAAATTCAAATCTATCATTATTTTCTTTATTCAAATTTTCATAAACAGTAGTATTTAAATTGATTGATAGATCATTAGAGTACAAATCTAAATTTAAAGAATTTTCTAATATATTATTTTCATTTACAATTTTACTCTCTAATTTTTCTGACTTTAAGTATTTATCATTAGATGCTTGTTGAATTTTTAAATCTATTTTACTTATTTCAAAATTTTCAATTATTGAGCTTTTATCAAATTCATAAAAAAAATGACTTTTAGAGTTTGCACTTTTTTCGGTCAAAACACTAAAGTCTAATAGATGATCACTGTTTCGATTTTTTTGTCTGTATTCAGTTTGTAATAAAAATTTTTCTTTTGCATAGATCTTAGGTGAAAAAGTAAAATCCTTGTTATCTGCTACAGCATAAAAAAAAGGTACATTCAAAAAGTTGTCTGAATTAGAGGAATTTTTAATTGAAGGGATTAAAAATCCAGATTTTCTTTTAACTGTTGGATCTGGATGAAAAAATTTAGGAAAGTAGACAACTGGAACATCATAAATTTTTAAAACCGCATTATCATATGCTATCTCTTGTTTTTTTTTATCATGTTTTATGCTCTTTGCACTGAATGCCCAGGGTGGACAGTTCTCTCTTTTTTTACAAGTAGTAAAAATACCTTTCGTGATCTCTGAAAATTCTCCGTCAATTTTTATACTATTTCCTTTTAATCTGTAGATATCTTGATCTATATTTGATGGATTAACTAATTCTACATTTATGTCTTTTCCAAAAATTTTACCTGACTTTACATTTAAAAAAGCAATTGAAGTTTTATAAGTATTTGATTGATTATCTTTGGTTATTAAATTTTCAACTTTCACCAAATCTTTATTTATTTCAAAAACAAAGCTATCTACAAAATGAACATTACCCTTATTATCCTCTAGTTTGGTAGTTTTATTTGAGCTAATAATATTATTTTTTTGGTCATATATAATTTCATCATTTTGAATTAAAAAACTATTGTCAATTTGATTAATTTCGATGTTTCCATAAGCTTTAATATTTTGATTTTGCTGATCAAAAAATGCTTCATCAAATTTTATTATAATTTTTTCTGAATTAATTAAAGCCTCACCATTCCCAAAAGACTTAAGCATGTCTGAGTCTTTGAGATATATAAATTTATCAGACTTGATTTCTATATTTTTGTCGTTTGAGATAGCCTTACCTTCATATGCTGTGATTTGATTTTTACTTTTTAACATTTCTATCTTTTTACTTTCTAAAGTAAAAGACTCAGCTGCAGCTGTACTAGAAAAATTTAAAATATAAAAAATTATTATTATTAAAAAGTTATTTTTCATTAATTCTTATAAGTCCTACTAGTGAAAAAATTGTTAATAAAAAGAAAGGAAATAATATTGACAAATTTAGTGGAATTTTGCCGTTAATTCCTAAAGAACTAAATATAAAATTTATATAATAAATTATCACAGATAACATTACTCCACAAATAATGTTAAATAATAGCGGTTTATTTTTGATGAAATTAAGCATTATTACAATAGAAAGAATTGAAAGAATCCCATAAAACATAGGTGTAGTATAGAGCCTCATTAATTGAATATTTATCTCATCAGTTGAGTAGCCAAATCTCTCATAATCATCTTTAAGACTATAAAGTTTAAATAAATCAAAAGACGAAATATTTGAAAATAAATTATTGATTTTTTCAGAATTAAAATTTGAAAGTAACTCAATATCATCTTGTATTTCTTTGCTAATATTATTGATAGTTATAGTGGGTTTATATATCAACCAGTTATTGCTTTTTATATCAATTTTTTCAGATTGAATTGTTTGTACAAGCTCAAAGTCAGAGTTGAATTCATTAATTATATTTTTGTATAAATAATCATCTTTAATTGAATTAGATTTAATTATGTACTTTTTATTATTGATTTCATCTTTAATCCACAATCCACTTTCGGTTACCATCGCAAGATATTTATTATCATTAGAATAATTATTTTTAATATCTGAGTAATAAAATTTTAATTTTGAAGCAATGTTATAATAAATAAAGACATTAAAAACTCCTATGATGATAGAAATTATAACAATGACTGAAACTATTTTAATATTACTCACACCACTTTTTTTTAATAAATCAAGTTCTCTATTTTTAAATAAATCATATAAAAATAATTGTGCAGTAATAAAAAAAATAAATGGAAATATTTCAAAAAGTGTTATTGGAACATTTAAAAGTGTTAAAAAATATGGTAAAAGAAAATTTTGGTCGGTATCTTTAAAAAAATTAATTTCTTCAAGTATACCTAATATATAAATTAGAGATAAAAAAATCAAAGATACTTGAATAAATTTTTTTAAAAAATTTTTAATAATATATTTTTGATACACTTTAAACACTCTTTGCCATCCTTTGAAAAATGAAATATCCACTAATAAAAATTATTATTGGAGCAATCAAATAAACAAACATTAAATTTGATGAAATTATTGAATAACGAACTGATACTTCAGAAAAAATTAACAATAAAAAAACATTTATAAATATAATATTTATCTTGGTTTTATAATTTTTTTGTTTTTTTGAATACAATAAAAGATAACAACAAAATAAAATAATTAGAGGTATATAAACAGGTTTGTGCAATCTATTTATTAATTCAAGTTTTACCTCCTGAATTAAATTCTTCTCACATTTTAAAGATTTAAATTTTTCATTTTTAATTTCAAAAAAACAACCTAATAAAACCTTAGTGTCAATTTCTTGTAGTTTTGGAGTTGTAATTGTTTTTGTATCTAAATTTTTCAAATTAAAATTTATTTGCTCAAAATTAAAAACATTAATTTTTGAGTCTTCGATATTTATTACTCGACCTTTTAAAAGTTTAAGAGTTTTTTGCAATTCATTATCAATGAGAAAACCCTCACTTGCATAAATCATTCGAGATTTATTTTTTTTACTTTCCTCTAAGAAAATATCTTTTAGTGTTCCATCATTTTCTTTGTGGTTTATGAATATAGTAAGACCTTTGGTTACATTAATAAATGATCCCTCCTTAATTAAAGACGTAAAAAAATCAACATTTGAATTTTTTAGAAAATCTCTAGCTTTTAATTTTGACAAAGGAGAAACATATGAACCTAGAATTATTTGAAATAACATAAAGATAACAGAAAAAGACAACATGTAATTTAAAAATTTAATTTTACTTATTCCATTAATCCAAAAAATAGAAATCTCATTCTTTAATTCATAACTAATAATTATATAAAAGACTGAAATAAAAAAAATAAAAGGAAGTATTCTGTGAATAATTTTAGGAAAATTTAAAACTGAATAATAAAAATAAATTTTTAATCCGTGACCATCTTCAGTGACAAAATCAAAGTAGTTAACTGCCTGAATAGTCCAAACAATTATGCCAGTTAATAGTAAAGATACTAAAAAAAAGTTGAATATATCTTTATAAAACTTTCTAATAATCAATTTTTTCATTGAAAATATTTTTTTTCCACATATATAGCATTGCTCGTGTAAAGTGTATTATAAAATTTATGACTATTAAAATTAATTATAAAAGCAGTTTTTCCTCAAAGTTTTCTAGCAATCTTGTTCTATTCACCAACGAAAAATTTAACATTAATAATTTAAAAAAACATATTTCCGTCTCAGAATTCTCATATATTCAAGAATTACTCAAATCTAGTGATTTAAGTAAAAATTTATTAATTTTTGAGATAAACTCAAAAAAAAAGATTGTTTTGATATCTATTAAAACAAATTTAAAAAATTCAGAAATAGAAAATTTAGGTGCTAAATTTTACGGAACAATTGAAAAAGAAAAAAATAGTGAATATTTAATAAATTCAGAAACAATAATTTCTAAACAAAAAAATTTTATTTGTTATTTTTTACATGGAGTAAAATTAAAATCATATGAGTTTTTAAAATATAAAACTAAAAAAAAATCTAGAATAGTTTTATTAAATATCATTGGAAAACACATACCTTCAATAAAAGATCAATCACGATTCAAATCATTAGAAGAAGGTACTTTTTTTGCAAGAGATTTAGTGTCTGAACCAGGAAATATTTTACACCCTGATGAATATGCCAAAAGAATTAATTCATTAAAGAAATTAGGTTTAAAAATAAATATTTATGATGAAAAAAAACTAAAAAAACTTGGAATGAATACTTTGCTTGGTGTCGGCCAAGGAAGCATTAGAGGTTCTTATCTTGTTACAATGGAATGGAAAGGATTAAAAAATAATTCTAAACCTTTGGCCTTTGTAGGAAAGGGAGTTTGTTTTGATACAGGAGGCATATCTTTAAAACCAGCTAAATTTATGGAAGATATGACTTACGATATGGCTGGATCAGCAGTAGTAGTTGGATTAATGAAAAATTTTGCGTTAAGAAAAGCAAAAATTAATGCTGTGGGTGTTGTAGGTCTTGTAGAAAATATGCCAGGTGGAAATGCACAAAGGCCAGGAGATATAGTAAAATCTTATAGTGGGAAAACAGTTGAGATACTTAATACTGATGCTGAAGGAAGATTAGTTCTGGCTGATGCTATTACATACACAGAAAAAAAATTTAAACCAAAATTTATAATTGATTTAGCAACTCTAACTGGAGCAATTATTGTTTCGTTAGGTTCTGAATATGCTGGCTTATTTTCAAATGATGACAAACTATCAAAACAACTTATTAAAGTTGGTGAAGATGTGGAAGAAAAAGTTTGGAGAATGCCATTAAACAAAAATTATGATAAACTTATAAATTCTAAAAATGCTGATATGCAAAATATAAATTATGTGGGTGGAGCTGGCTCTACAACTGCTGCACAATTTTTACAAAGATTTATTTTAGATAAAACACCTTGGGCTCACTTAGATATAGCAGGCATGGCTTTTTCTAAATATGGTGGAGCTTTGAATTCTGGTGGAGCAACAGGTTTTGGTGTGAGATTATTAAATCAACTAATAGAGGAATATTATGAGTAATATAGAACAAACACTTTCAATTATTAAACCGGACGCTGTTGAAAGAAATTTAGAAAATGAAATAAAAGAAATGTTTAAAAACAAAGGTTTTAACATTTTAAAAGAGAAGAAAATTCAAATCGAAAAATCAGAAGCGGAAAAATTCTATAAAGTTCATGAAACAAAGCCATTTTACAACGATTTATGTGCTTACTTATCTTCTGGACCAATTGTAGTTATGGTCTTAGAAAAAGAAAATTCAGTTTTAGCTAATAGAGAATTAATGGGAGCAACCAATCCTAAAGATGCTGACGAAGGAACTATCAGAAAAAAATATGGGATATCAATAGATAAGAATTCAGTTCATGGATCTGATAGTTTAGAAAATGCCAAAATAGAAATTGATTTTTTTTTTAAAGATTAGAAATTAAAATTTTTAGAGCCTTAGGATAAAGTAAATGTTCTTGTTTTAGGATTCTTTTTGCTAACTTTCTACTGTCATCACTTTTTAAAATTTTAACTCTTTTTTGAAGTATAATCTTACCTGAGTCTAAATTTTCATTTACTAAGTGAACTGTACAACCTGAATATTTCTCGTTATTATCTATAGCTCTTTTATGAGTATTTAGACCTTTATATTTTGGTAATAATGAAGGATGGATATTCATTATTTTACCTTTAAATTTTTTAATAAATTCTTTAGATAAAATTTTCATAAATCCAGCTAAACAAATTAATTCTATTTTATTCTCCTTTAATTCTTTCAAAATATTTTTTTCTGCAATTTTAATATTTTGATAATTAATTATTTTTTTATTTATTTGATATTTTTTAGCAAAAAAAAGCCCCTTTGCATTTATCTTATTTGATAAAACTAATTTTATTTGAAATTTTGATTTTTTTTTTAAAGAGTGAAGTATTAAATTTTTAAAATTGCTTCCATTGCCCGATATAAAAACAGCAATTCTTATCTTTTTAGTCCCAATTGAGCTTGGCATTTAATTTTATTTTATTTTTTCCTCTAATAATTTTTCCTATCACATATGGCTGGAATTCTTTTGAAAAATATTTATTTATTTTTTTTAAGTTTTTAGGATTAATTATTAAACAAAAACCGACACCACAATTAAAAGTTTTTAGCATTTCATTATCGGAGATATTATTTTGTTTAAGCCATTTAAATATCTTTAAAATTTTAATATAATTTAAATTAATAGAGGCGCATAATCCGTTGGGTATTACCCTTTTTATATTATCAGAAATCCCACCACCTGTTATGTTTGCACAACTATTCAATAGTTTTTTTTCTATTAAATTAAGAATCTCATTTACATAAATTTTTGTAGGCTTAATAAGTTCTTTTTTTAAAAAAGAATTTCTTTTAATATTTATTTTTTTTTTATTTAAAATATATCTTACTAAAGAATATCCATTTGAATGGATTCCTGAGGAGGGAACTGCTAAAATTAAATCACCAGATTTAATTTTTTTTTTATTTAATATTTTTTTTTCATCAACTACTCCTACTGCAAAACCCGCTATATCAAATTTACCTTTTTCATATGTACCTGGCATTTCTGCTGTCTCACCACCGACCAATTCACAATCAGAGATGTTGCAACCAACACTAATCCCTTTTATTATTGATTTAAGTTTTTTAAGCATTATTTTATTTGTTGAAATATAATCAAGAAATAAAATAGGTTTTGCTCCTTGAACAATCAAATCGTTGACACTCATTGCAACTAAGTCAATACCAATAGTATCAAATTTATTTAATAAATTGGCTATTTCTACTTTAGTTCCAACACCATCTGTGCATGCAACAATTTTTGGTCTTTTAATTTTCTTAGGAATGTGAGAAATTGAGCCAAACCCACCAATATTATTAAACTTTTTGTTGCCTCTTTTGTTTGATGATATTCTTGATATGAAATTAACAAATTTATCAGCAGTGGCAATGTTGACGCCACTTTTTTTATAAGTAAAAGTTTTATTATTCATAAGATTATTTTTTTACGAATGTATTCTCATAGATATTTATATATATTTTTTTTATCGCTGGCTCTAAATATATCTTTTTTTTCCACAAGCTATGTTAGTGCTAAAGCTTTTTTTATTGATGAAATTGAAATCCAAGAAAAATTAGAAAATGATTTTAATAAAGAAACTCTTATTAATAAAGGCTTCAAAAAAGCTTTTAATGAACTGATAAGTAAATTGGTTCAATCTAAAGATTTGATTAAGACTAGTGATGCTAACTTAAATGAAATTAAAAGTATGGTTGAAACCTTTTCTATTAAAGAAGAAAAATTCATTAAAAAAACTTATAGTTTAAATTTAGGAGTTTCTTTTAATAAGAAAAGTGTTTTTAATTATTTAAATAAGAAAAAAGTTATTCCATCACAAATAAAAGAAGAAAATTTTTTATTTATCCCAATAATTCTTGATCAATCAAAAAATGATATTTTAGTATATTCAAAAAACCCATTTTATGAAAATTGGAAAACTTCAAGTCAAAGAAGTCACTTAATAAAGTATATTTTACCAACAGAAGATATAGAGGATTTAAATCTTATTAGAAAAAATTCTCTAGAGATTGAAAATTATAATTTTGAAAAAATTATTAAAAAATATTTTATTAACAACTCAATTGTTGCAATATTTTTTAAAAATGATGATAATATCAAAGTTTTATCAAAAATTAAAATTAAAGAAAATCAAGTAATTAAAAGTTTTTCTTTTGATAATATTGATTTAAATAATAATGATGATCTTTTTAAATTAATTGATGACTTAAAAATTACTTATGAAGATTTTTGGAAAGAAAATAATCAAATAAATTCATCCATAAAGCTTCCAATTTTTATTAAAGTTAACAGTAAAAATTTAGATTTATCTTTAAAATTTGAAAAAGTTTTGAGCAAGATAGATCTTATAAATAGTTTCTCTATTAATAAATTTAATAAAAATTTTATATTTTATGAATTAATTTTTAATGGAACACCAAAAAATTTTATAAATATTATGGAAGAAAAAAATTTTAATTTCGATACTCAAAACAGAACCTGGATCTTAAAATGAAAGATTTAAATCAATTAATCATAAAATTTGACTATGAGGATAATTTTAAAGATGATGATTTTTATGTATCAAAATGTAATAAAGATATTTTTGATTTATTAAACAATTGGCCAAGATGGGGAAAAAACTTTTTGAATATTAATGGAGAAAGATATTCAGGTAAAACCCATCTGATAAATATATTTATAAAAAAATTTAAAGGAATCAAATTAAAAGCTAAATTATTAAACAATGAAGATTTAAACAAAATTAAAATCTATGAAAATATAATATTAGAAGATTTAGATGAAAAAGTTGATGAAAATTTGATTTATAGTTTGTTTAACATTATTGATCTTGATAATAAATTTATAATTGTAACTTCAGATAAACCAATTGTAGATATCAATTTTTCATTATTAGATTTAAAATCAAGAACTAAAAACTTTCTTCTACAAAATATACAAAAACCAGATGATGATTTGATATTTGCGTTGATATTAAAAAATTTTTCGGACCGTCAAATTTCAATTGATAAAAAAATAATTGATTTCATTGTCAAAAGAATTGATAGATCGTATAGCAAAATATTTAATTTCATATATAAAGTTGACGAACTTAGTTTAAAAATGAAAACACCGATCGATTTTAAGTTAATTAAGAAGGTTTTAGGAGACTAATTGAACAATAAATACAGAACACATCATTGCAATGAATTAAGAAAAAAACATGTTGATAATTATGTATATCTCTCTGGTTGGATTAATAAAAAAAGAGACCATGGAAATTTATTATTTATAGATTTAAGAGATAATTATGGAATAACACAATGTATAGTTGATAAAGCAAATCCAAATTTTCAAGAACTGGAAAAGATGCAATTAGAGACAGTTATTAAAATTGAGGGAAAAGTAATAAAAAGATCAAATGAAACACTTAATAGTGAAATTAAAACAGGGGAAGTTGAAGTAAGTATTGAAAACTTTAAAGTTCTTGGTACGTGTAAAGAATTACCACTACCAGTTTTTAGTGATCAAGAATATGCTGAAGATATTAGATTAAAGTATAGATTTCTAGATTTAAGAAGAAAAAAGATTCATGAAAATATTATTTTAAGATCTAAAGTAATTTCATTTATCAGAAGTGAGATGAATAAATTAGGATTTTTAGAATTTCAAACTCCAATTTTAACATCATCAAGCCCGGAGGGTGCTAGAGATTTTTTAGTTCCAAGTAGATTGAATCCAGGAAAGTTTTATGCATTACCACAGGCTCCACAACAATTTAAACAATTAATTATGGTTTCAGGATTTGATAAATATTTTCAAATTGCTCCATGCTTTAGAGATGAAGATGCTAGAGCTGATAGAAGTCCAGGTGAATTTTATCAATTAGACTTAGAAATGTCATTCGTTGAACAAGAAGATGTATTTAATGTTGTAGAAAAATTGATGATTAATACTTTTAAAGAATTTTCTGATAAAAAATTACTTTTCGATAAATTTCCTAAAATTACTTATAAGGAGGCAATGTTAAAGTATGGATCAGATAAACCTGATTTAAGAAATCCTTTAGAAATAAAGGATGTTACAGAAATTTTTTCAAGAGATGACGTAACATTTGAAATTTTTAAAAAACTGATAAAAGCAGGCTCATTGGCAAGATGTATTGTAACTAAAAATACCAAAGATAAACCTAGAAGTTTTTTTGATAATATAGATAAATGGGCTAAAGAGCAGGGAGCCTCAGGACTTGCATATTTTACAATTGAAAAAGATAAAAAAATCTTTGGAAAAGGACCAATTGGGAAATTTTTTTCAGCTGAGTCTTTAGAAGAAATCATGAAATTAACTGGAGCAGAAGTGGGAGATAGTATATTTTTAGCGTGTTCTAATCAAAAAGAAATTGAAAAAATTACCTCTTTAGCTAGAGAAAAAATAGCAAAAGATCTTGATTTAATTGATAATAATGTTTTTGCATTTTGCTGGGTTGTTGATTACCCTATGTTTGAAAAAGATGAAATAACAAATAAGATTCAATTTAGTCACAATCCTTTTTCAATGCCACAAGGTGAAATTGATCAAATTAATTTTAATAATCCATTAAACATATTAGCTTATCAGTATGACATTGTTTGTAACGGTGTTGAATTGTCATCAGGGGCAATAAGAAATCATATACCTGAACTAATGTACAAACTTTTTTCTATTGCAGGATATGAAAAAGAGGCTGTTGATGAAAAATTTAGTGGTATGATAAACGCTTTAAGTTACGGTGCACCTCCTCATGGCGGTATTGCCCCGGGTATTGATAGAATAGTAATGTTGTTAGCAAATGAGAAAAATATTAGAGAGGTCACAATGTTTCCCATGAATCAAAATGCTCAAGACCTTATGATGAATGCTCCATCAGATGTAAGCGATAATCAGCTAAAGGAGCTAAATATAAGTCTTAAGTCCAAAAAATAATTATTTCTTACCTTTTAAACTTATTTTAACATCTGATAAATCAACGAGATTTTTTTTATAATTATTTCTTACAAATCCCTTGCTAGTAATATCTTTTACTATTTTTAATAATTGATTTTGATCCTCTGTATTTTGCTCATCTTGATTAGCAGCTTCTGGCCCACCAATGGATGGGGTATGAGCCAAATCTTCTCTGTTTTGGTATGAAATAGCTAATTCTCTAAAAATATAATCTAAAATTGAAGTTGCACTTAATATTCTATCATTTCCATAAACTTTACCAGAAGGTTCAAATTTTGTGCCAACAAAAGCGCTTATGTATTCATCTAATGGTACTCCATATTGTAATCCCAAAGACACAGCTATGGCAAAATTATTCATTAAAGCTTTTACCAATTCACCCTCTTTACTAGTGTCAATAAAAATTTCTCCAATTTTACCATCTTCATATTCTCCGGTATGAAGATAAACTTTGTGATCCCCAATAGTTGCTTTCTGTATGTAACCTTTACGTCTATCAGGCATACTAAATCTTTTTCCGGCCTTTTCGGTTTTATTTAAAACATGGGCTACAGAGTGTTCTAAATTATCTTTTTTAACATCAGATTTATTTGGCACTAAATCAATTTTATTATCAACAACCTTATTATTAGGATCAAGATTTTTTGTTTTTCTATTGTCAAGCTTTACATCTAAAACTTCGAATTTCCCATCATCTCTTTTTTCAAGATTTTTAAGCTCTGTTTCATTGATTTCATCAAGATAATGATTAACCTTG
>MDTG01358789.1_pt1 | contig 14479 bp, 11 predicted proteins | sample 811421 | NCBI WGS metagenome assembly MDTG01 (sample SAMN05326645, study PRJNA326480) | marine metagenome | isolation source: seawater | place: Pacific Ocean: South East | collected 2011
AAATTTTTGACCTTGACTACAATTTTGAAAAATATTTTTCTAATAGAATATTTACAAATTTGCCTATAAATTTTTCAACTTTTTTCAAACAATATAACTTTTTAAGGCTAATAAGGCCTGAAAAAATGAACTTTTATATTTTAAAAACTAAAAATTTTTATTATCCACTTACTAACGAGCAGATTAAACTTTTAAAAAAAAACCATTACAATATAAATAGTTTTATTTCGAACTTTTTATTCGTTTTATTTTCATTTAAAGAATTATTCATTGGTTTGATATTTTATCTTATTATTAATTTTAAATTTATATTTAATTTTTTTAAATTTAATAAAAAAATTAACAAACAACTATTTATTCATAATTTGTCGAAAGATCAGATTAAATCGTTTGATAAAACTTCAAATAATTTACAAAAATTTTTAAAAAATAAATTTAACTTACACAATCATTCTTTAGTTCATAATAATAAATATTGTAAAAATGAATTTAATTTTAATCAAATTTTTTTACCTAATTTAGATAGTTTATCTGAAATTTTAAAATTTAATTTTTATTTTTTAAAATATTTTTTATTTTTATTGATGGATTTATTATTTTTAAGAATAAAACAAATCTCTATTTTTTCCGAAATTGTAAAACTGTGTTGTGCACTCTCAAAAGATAAGGATTATTATAGAGATAGTTATTTTTTTTTTGGCGAGCAAGCATTTTTTAGACCTTTGTATACTTATTCAATAGGTAAGAATGTATTTTATATTGAATACCAATTCAATATTAGCTCTATTTATTTGAAAGACGGATTGAAAGAAAAACAAATTGATTGGAAAAATTTAACTTGGACAAATTATGTTTTATGGAATAATGAACACAAAAATTTCATAGAAAAAAATCAAATAATAAATGCTAAATATTATATTTTAGGACCTATTTCCTTTGGAACTTTAAATTTCCCTGAAAAAGATACTAAATTTAAAAGATCCATATTAGTTTTTGATGTTGTTCCATATAGAAGATCATTTATCACGAGCTATAACATTTATGCTGCGAGTTTTTATGAGGATAAGATTATAAAATTTTTAAGTGATATATACAAACTTAATGATGAATACTCTTTGTATATTAAACCTAAAAGAAGACAAATCTTAAAAATTTTTTCAAAAAAATATAATTATTTTTTAAAAAAAAATAATAAATTTAATATCCTGAATCCAGAATATTCACCCATAGATATGATCAAAAGATTTGATAAAATTATATGTTTTCCATTTTCTTCAACTGCGTGGATTGCAAAAGAGATGAATAAGAAGGTTTGCTATTATGATGTAGCTGGTATTCACGACGATTTTGGTGAAATTGTAAATGGAATAGAAGTAATTAGAAATTTTCCTGATTTACGTAGATGGAGTCAAAGTTGAAAAAAAAACTCAATAATATTTTAGTATTTGGGAGTTCAGGGTTACTTGGTAAATGCTTAATTGATTTTTACCAACATCACAAAGGGCTCAAAATATATGCAGTAATAAACAAAAAAAAAATTAAAAACAAAAATTTAAAATTTTTTAATTATAATAAAAAAAATTTAACAAAGAATTATATAAAAAGTAACAATATAAATATTATTATTAATTTTGCAGCTTTAACAAACTTAGAGTTTTGTGAAAAAAATAAAAAGTTATCAAAAATATCAAATTATGATCTACCTATTTATTTAGCTAAGTTTTCAAAAGAAAATAATTTGAAATATATTTTTTTTTCAACTGACAATTTTAAATTTAAAAATAAAAAATTAACAGAAAATTCTAAAATTAATTCTTTGAATATTTATAGCAAACATAAAAAAAAGTCTGAGCATAAAATTTTGAAAACTAACCCCAAATCTCTTATAATCAGAACAAATTTTTTTTGTTTTGGAAATAATGAGAGACAATCTTTTTCAGACAAAATTCTAAGCTCTATAAAATTAAAAAAAGAAATTAGTCTATTCAAGGATGTATACTATACTCCAATATATGGTAAATATTTATTAAAATATTTGTTTAGACTCATTAAAAAAAAAAAATCAGGTATTTATAATATTTGCAGCAATCAAATAATAACTAAATATAAATTTGGTCAAAAAATTTGTAATATTTTTCATTTAAATAAAAAATTTATTAAAGTCAGTTATTTAAAAAATAGAAAAGATATAGTTAAAAGGCCCTTTAATATGGCGCTTGATAATACTAAACTTAAAAAAACTCTAAATATTAAAATTCCAAGTATCAATTATCAAATCCAAGTCATGAAAAAAGATTTTAAGAGATTAAACAAATGACATCTTGCATAAAAATATAACAAACAAAGATAATATTGACAAAGAACGACAAAAAGTTGTAAATCATCTTTTAACAATAGATATTGAATAGACTTATGAACAATCTCTCAATTTTACTTACAGGAGGCACCGGTTCCTTTGGAAACAAGTTCGTTGAGATGACTTTAAAAAAATATAATCCAAAGAAATTAATTATTTTTTCAAGAGACGAGATGAAACAATGGCATATGGCTCAAAAATTTGATGATGAAAGATTAAGGTTTTTTTTAGGAGATATTAGAGATAAAGATAGATTAAATAGAGCTGCTGATGAAGTTGATGTTATTATACATGCTGCAGCATTAAAAATTGTGCCAACTGCTGAATACAATCCTTTCGAGTCTGTTAAAACAAATATTATTGGTGCCATGAATTTAATTGATGTTGCTATTGAAAAAAGAGTAAAAAAAGTAATAGCACTTTCAACAGATAAAGCATGTGATCCAATAAATTTTTATGGAGCAACAAAGTTAGCTTCAGATAAATTATTTATAGCTGGAAACAATTACGTAGGATTAAAACCAACATCTTTCTCTGTTGTAAGATATGGAAACGTTATTGGTTCAAGAGGTTCAGTAATACCTTTTTTTTTAAAATTAAAAAATGAAAAAAAACAACTAACTATCACAGATAAAAGAATGACACGTTTTTTTACAACATTAGATGATGCAGTTAAGATGGTTTGGACAGGTCTTAAAGTTATGAAGGGTGGTGAGATATTTGTATTAAAAAATCCTTCAATTAAGATTCTTGAATTAGCAAAAAATATTGACAAAAACCCTATAAAAGAAATTGGCATAAGACCCGGTGAAAAAATTAATGAGGTGCTCATTTCTAGAGAAGAGGCTGAGAATACTTATGATTGTGGTTCTTACTATTCAATTATGAGCCCAATTACCCAGCGAAAGAAACCAACTTATTTAACAAAATCAAAAAAAGCAAAAAAAGATTTTGAATATAGTTCAAATAAAAACACATTTTTAAATTCTAAACAAATAAAAAAAATAATTGAAAATTTTAAAAAGAATAATTAAAAAACTCTAGATCTTCTTTACAAAAATCTTCAACAATTTTTTTTGTATTATCATCATAGTAGTCCCTATAATTATCTTTTGTGGAGACATTTAATTTTTGGAACTTTGTTGGATTTAGATTAATATTATTACTCAATTGAAAAATTTCTTCATTTATATTCTCAAATTTTAAAATTTTATCTACACCTATTTTATTATTTTTATTTAGTAAAAATTTATATTGTTTATCGGTAATTAACGATTTTTTAACGTGATTTTTAAGAAAATCAGTAAAATTATATTCTTTTAAATTATTTGTTAATTTCAAATAATTATATCTTGATACAAATCTGCTATAAGGATTTCTAACAACAGCAAACTTAAAAAAATTATCAAAGATTTCAGCAGAAATTTCTGCTTCAATTTTTTTCACAGTTTCATGACTTGAAAATAAGTGAATTTTTTTTTGTAAATTATCAAAGAAAAAATTGTCTGTTTTTTTAAATTTTCTTAAAATTTTGGATGTAATAACCCATGGGTAATAATAACTTTCATTTTTAAGAAGTGCACTAGATACACTTGTGCCGGCATTTTTTGGTATATGAAAAAATATTAACTTATTTTTTTTGGAAATTACTAATGACATTACTGAAGAATAATATTTTTATTGGAATTTAACTATTTATCAATTAAATGCAATTTTTAAGTATTAAATAAATACAAAGTGTACTAAGTATATGTAATATTTTTATTTTTTTATAAGTGGAATTTTATTTAGGATTGATAAAAATATTCATTTTAACCTTTTTAAATAAAGATGAAACAAAATACATATTCTAAAAGCGTTATTATAGAATTGATAAATGCAGGATAAACCACTTTGTCAAAAAAGTTAAATAGTTCGATAAACAATTTATGCTAAAATATAAAGTAATTAATAATTTTATAAGTGAAAATGAATGTAGGGTTTTAATTGAAGATGCTGAAAAGTTTTTAGAAATAAAATCAGAAAGAGAAATAATAAGTAATAATAGACAGATGATTATTTCAACGAGTGTAATTTATAATGAATTATTAAAGAATTCTGTTAATTGGAAAAATTTACACGAAAAATTAAATTCCCGTAATTTTTATGAAGAATGTTTAAAGACATTCAATTTGGACTCAAATAAATTTGAGCTGAAAAATTTTTTCTTTAAAAATGAATTAAATAATATTGAAAGAAAATATAAAAATCTTATTAACAAAAAATTTTCCTATCTTGAAACTAAGACTTTACTTAAATTAATTTTATTAAGAATTTTTAAAGAAATGTTATTTAAAATTAAATTTATGTTCAAAAAAAAAATAAATTTAGAATTATTATTTGATTTTTCTATATCAAAAAAAGGTTATAAAAGAGAAATCCATAGAGATTCAGACTCCAGAATTATAGTTTTTTTGCTCTATTTAAATTCTTTTAAAGATAAAGGAGAGGGGGGTGATTTAAATTTACATGAATTAATTAAAAAGGAAAAAAATAATATACCCGCTCAGCCAAGAAATGAGGATTGCAAAATAGTCGAAACTTTTAAGCCTAAAACTGGAAATCTAGTTCTTTTTTTAAATTCAGCTGAAGCATTTCATTCAGTTAGTGAAATGGTTGGAGATAAGAAAAGATACTTCTTGTATGGTTCTTATACAGCTTTAAATAAAAAGAATCCTTTTTTAAAAAATAGTAAAAATAATTTGAAAACAGAATTTTTTTTATTTCAATAGAAAAATTCAATGATTAAAAAAAAAGAGATTAATAAATTATTTAATTTATCAAGATTGTTTCTTAAAAAAAGACCCAACCTGAGTAATTTAGGAAATAACTTTCTTTTTTTACAAAGTATTCATCTTGTTCATTTATCTAAATATAAGTTTGTTAATTCAAATAGTCCTGATTTTTTATTTTTTTTTAGGTATATTTTGGAGTTCAGCAAAAATTTAGTAAAACTAATATTATTTTTTTTTAAGATAATATTTACAAAAAATCATACAAATATAAGTAATTCAAAAAAAAAAATTATAATAGTAAGTCATCTTAATAATATCGAGAGATTTAAACAAAACATAGATACGCAGTATTTTGGTATTGAAAAAGAATTTGGGAAAAAAAAATCGATTTTTTTTTATTTAGATCATTTAAATATAAACATGAAACAGAAATTACACTTTTTAAATTTTAAAAAAAATATTTTTATAAACAATTATTGTATTGAAACATCAACTTACATAAAAATTATTTTTAATCTTACAAAAGAACTCTCATTTATATATAAATGTATTAAAAAAAGTAATAACAATTTTGAAAAGAAATTTTATTTAGAATGTGCAAAATATCTTTTTTCTTTATCTACAATAAAGAATATAATTCTGTATTATAATTTAGAAAAATTAATAATTAAAAATAAAATAACAAATATATTAATTACTCTTGAAGGTCATCCGTACGAATATTTAATATTTTTGTTAGGGAAAAAGTATAAAGTTAAGATATTTGCTTACCAAATAAGTTATATAACAAAAGGTCATTATTCTATGTTTTTAAATCTAGGAAATAATTTGATGCCATCCAAAATTTTAGCAAATGGTAAAATAGGATATGATTTTTTGAAAAAAAAATTTAATCCATCAAATGTAATTTTATTAGGTTCAAATAAATATACAAAAAAAATTAAAATTAAAAAAAATAATAATTTTAATTTATTGGCAATTCCCTCAAATTTTGATGGAGAGGCAACTGAATTCATTGAATTTTGCTATAGGTGTTTAAAGAAAAATAAAAATTTAAAAATTAAAGTAATTTTTAGATTACATCCTGAAATAAATAAATTTAATTTTATAAAAAAAAACTTGAGTATACTTAAAAATGAAAAGAGAATTAAAATTTCAGACTCATCTTTGATCGATGATATTTCTTTTTGTAAATTTGTTTTGTATAGATCAAGCTCAGCAGTAATTGATTCTTTACAACAAGGATTAATACCGATTTTTTTTAGTGAAAAAAGAATCAATTTTCAAACTGATCCATTATGGCAGCTTAAATCTAAAATAACTGTTAAAAATTATTATGAACTGTCTAAAGTTTTAGATAATAAGAAAAAGTTTAATAGTAGAAAATATTCAGAATATATAAATTTTGCTAATAATTATTATAAACCAATTAATTATAGTAAAATAAGAAAGATATTTTGATTATTGAATTTAATTTTTTTAATAAATAATGTGTGGAATTTTAGTTAGTTATTCAAAAAACAAGTCAATAGATTTTGACAATTTTAGAAAATCACTTGAATTACAAAAACATAGAGGTCCTGATAATACAGGCGTTATTAGTGTTTCAGATAAATTAATAATTGGAAATGTGAGGTTGTCTATAACTGATTTATCAAAAAATTCCAATCAACCCATGGTAAACGATGCAACCTCCAACATAATTAGTTTTAATGGAGATATTTATAATTATGTTGAATTGAGGGATTATCTAAAAAAAAAAGGTGTGAGTTTTTTTTCTAATGGAGATACTGAGGTATTATTAAAATATCTGGAGTATAAAGGTACAGTTGGTATTAATGAATTAAATGGAAAATGGGCATTTGTTTTTTATAACAAAAAAGATAATAAATTAATTGTATCACGAGATAGATTTGGTAAACAGCCTCTATATTATTATAATGACGGAGAAACAATTATTTTTTCTTCAGAAATTAAATCTATATATAATTTACTAAAAAAAAAAAGAGCCTTAAGAAAAAATATTATTAATGATTACTTAAAGTTTGGATATATACCTAATGAAAATAAAGAAACAATTTACCATAAAATAAATAGAATTTTGCCGGGAGTTACAGCAAAAATAGATTTAAACCAAAATAATATTGTATTAGATTTTAAAAAAGAAAATACAATTAAAAATTATCTTGAAAAAGATTCGTCCTCAAATCTAAAAGAACTAATTTATGATGCTGTTAAAATTAGGTTAAGAACTGATGTAAAAAATGCAGTTGTAGTTTCAGGTGGAATTGATAGCACATTGATTTCTTCTATTGCTCATAAAATAGATAAAGATATTTTATTTGTGTCAGGTGATGCTGGTATAGGAAAAGACCTATATTTTAGTAGAAAATTAGCAAAAGATTTAAAAATACATTTAGAAGAAATTAAATTTAATTTTGATCATGACATTGTCAATAGAATAGAAAAAATGACCAATATTTTTGAGATACCACTGAATTTAAATGGCCAAGTAATTGCGATGAATATTTTATATGAAAAAGTTTCAAGCTTGGGAATTAAGGTTTTATTAGATGGCACAGGTGGAGATGAAATTTATGCTGGATATTTCGACAGATATACTCAATGTTTTATTAATTCATTAGTAACGAAAAAAAAATTTAATGAATTATTTCAATTTATATTTTATTCAATAAAATATAAACAAGTATCATATAAATTAATCATAAAATATTTAGCTCAAAAATTTGGAAATTCTCTGTTTAATTTAAATTTTAAAAATAAATTATTTAAATTTATTAAGTTAGATCATGATTTAAATCCATCAAGAAAAGATAAAATTTTTTACTCCTTAGAGGAATATCAGCTTTGGGATAATGAATTTGGCACTATGCCTATGCAGCTTCAATTGTCAGACAGCAATGCAATGATGTATTCCATGACTACAAGAAATCCACTTTTAGATTATAGACAAATATATAATATAAATAATCAAACTAATTTAAAATTTTATAAAGGATATAATAAGTATCTGTTGAGAAATGAAATTACAAATAATATTTCACAAGAGATTAAATGGCGAAGAGATAAGCAACCTCTAAGATGGTTTGGTGAAGATATATTGTTTAATAAATATGAAAAATTAGTTAAAGAAAATGTGCTAGATTCAGAATTATTAAAAAATTTTTATGATAGAAAAAATATAGAAAATCTTTGTAATAATAAAATGTTAAAAAAAAATAAAGAGTTATTTCTTAGGTTATTTGCATTATCTATGTTAGGTAAAGTTTATAATTGTGAAATCAACTAGTATACTAAGTATCTAAATGAAAAATGACATCAAGTTAAATCAAAAATTTGCTGAGGAATTCATAAATAATACTAAAAATTTTTATGAGGAAAATTTTAATTTAATTGATGAAAAACATAACAAGATAATTAAAAGTTTTTATACTCAAATTAATAGTGATAAAAATTATTTCAGAGAAAATTTAAGAAATTGGACTATGCAAACAGATTATGAGTGTCCGGCTCAAATAACCACATTACACTTTGAATTTTTAGGTTTTTGGAAGAGTATTAAATTTTATTTAAAGAGAAAAATTCAAAATTTTTTTAATACTGAACATAATAGAGCTTTTTTTGATGATATGGAAATTTTAAAAAATAATTGTAATATAGCTCTCTTAAAAAAAAATCCAGTACACTTAACACCTGGGGCTGATAATTTTTTTATAAGTAAAGAAAATATAATTACTAATTATAGATGGAATAGATATCTTTACATAGGCGATAGAATAATAGATAAAAAAATTTTAGAGGATAATGATACTTGGGTAGATATCGGCCCATTCTATGGAGGTTTACAGTCTATCATAAAGAAAGAGAAACCATCTCTAAATATTATTCTTGTAGATTTTAAGCATCAATTATGTAGATCATATATTTTTTTAAAGCAACTATTTCCAAAATCTAATCATTTTTTTCCTGATCAAATAGATAATAGTTTCTTTGAAAAAGAGCTTAAAGACTCCATAATATATCTTCCAGTTGAAAAGTATAATTTACTAGAAAATTTAAAAGTTAAATTAGTTACAAATATTTTTAGTTTTGGTGAAATGAAAGAAAAAGTTTTTCAAAATTATAAAAATTCAAATTTATATAAAAATGCAGAATACAAATATCTAGTGAATAGGTTTGTAAGTTCGCCATTTTTTGAAAAAACTTATGGTGAAATCAACACGAATATACTCAACTATAAAAATGAAAATGACAGAGTATGTTATTTCGATATGTTTCCAATACATCATTATCATGTCCCTAAAAGGAAAGTATTCAATTCAATCAAGAACAGACCATGTAGCTCACCTTATTTTGAAATATTATTTAAAAAAAAATAAATGGAAACAAAGGGTATAAAATTTTTCGATCAAAATATTTTAAGAAGAGGTGATATTACAGATAAGGAAATTCATTTTTTTAAAGGCACAGATATTCCTATGCCTTCAATTTTTGAAATAAGTAATTCAGGAATGTGTAATAGAAAATGTTCATTTTGTCCTAGAAGTGATCCAAATTTTAATCATGTTAATGAATTTATAAGCCCTGAATTACATGAGAAAATTTATAGTGAGTTAAGTATACATGAGTATTCAGGATCAATCATTTACTCTGGGTTTGTTGAGCCATTATTAGATAAGAAAATTTATAATCAAATACGTGACATTAGAGAAAAATTACCTAAAGCTAATATAGAATTGATTACAAACGGTGATCCATTAAATAAAGCGAGAGTAGAAAAATTATTCGATGCTGGATTGTCTTATCTATTAGTAAGCGCTTATGATAGCGAAGAGCAAGCAAATTCTTTAAGAAAAATGCTGAAAGAGACTACGATAGATTCATCGAAATATATTGTTCGTAATAGATATTACGGAGAGGATAAAGACTTTGGAATTACAATAACTAATAGAGCTGGAAATCTTGATAATACAGCTTATAAAATAAAATCTTTAAAGGAGCCACTTAAAAAAAAATGTACATATCCAGCTTACACTTTTTTTATTGATTATAATGGAGATGTTATTACATGTTCTCATGATTGGGGAAAAAAATTAATGATGGGCAATTTAAACAAAAACAATATTTTCGATATATGGACAGGAAAGGAATTTAACTCAGCAAGAGAAAAACTACTTAAAGCTGATAGAAACTTTCCACCATGTAATGTTTGTGATGTAAGAGGTAGCTTAATAGGAAATAAACATGCGGAGTTTTGGTCCAAAAAAATTGGCGAAAATTGATTATGTAAAATTTTATGTTTTTAAATATTATTAAAATATGAAAAAATCTGGAGACAATATTAAATCAAAAAATGCTGCTTGGTCTTTTGATGGTAGTACTTACAAAAATTTTGATAGTCATATTAAAAAGTCAGTTCCTCTTTATAAGGAAACACACGAGTTATATTTAAATTTTTCGGATTTTTTTATTCAGGAAAATTCTAAAATAATAGATATTGGAAGCTCTACGGGTACTTTTTTAATAAATTTGTATAAAAAACACAAAAATACTCGCAAACGTCTTAAGTTTGAAGGATACGATACAATTAAAAAAATGGTGAATTACTCAAATCAAAATAAGCCAAATAAAAATAATATAAAATTTATTAACAAGGATATAAGTAAAGTAAGTTTTAAAAATTCGTCAATTGTTTCCTCTTTTTATTCCATACAGTTTATATCACCTAAAAAAAGACAATTTATTATAAATAAAATATATAAAGATTTAAATTGGGGAGGAGCTTTTTTTATGGTTGAAAAAGTAAGAGGACCTGATGCAAGATTTCAAGATATAATTTCTCAAGTTTATTTAGAATATAAGCTTTCTCAAGGTTACAAATCAGATGAAATATTATCAAAATCTAGATCTTTAAAAGGTGTACTGGAGCCTTTTAGTAGTAATGCTAATGTACAAATGCTTAAGAGATCTGGTTTTAAAGACATTTTTACCGTTTTTAAATATTGTTGTTTTGAGGGGTGGCTAGCTATTAAATAAAATAATGCTGGTAATACATCTATTTACAATTATTCAATAAATAAAAAATTACTAGTATGTCTATTTAATATTAATAGATTTTTAGAGTAAAATAAAATTTATGATTTATAAAAGTTCTGATCTTGCGATAATAATTCCATCAAAAAATTATCAGAATATAAATATTTGTTTAAAATCAATTAAAAATCAAACAAAAAAACCAGGTCAAACTATTATAGTCTTTGACAAAAAAAAAAATTTTAAAAATTCAAAAAAAATTTTGTTTTCATATACCAAAAATTCTAATCAAATTTTGCAAAGGAATCATGGTTTAAATATGATTGATAAAAAAATTAAATTAATTCTACAACTAGATGATAAATTTTATCTTCATAAAAGAGCAATAGAAAAATTAATTAATGAGTGGAATAATGCAAGTGAAAATGTAGCTGGCGTAGCTATCAAAGCAAATTTTAAAGATCCTAGTAATAATAAAATAATAAATTTTATAAGATTTCTTACTTTAACTGGTTCAAATAAACCTGGAAAAGTCTTAAAAAGTGGATTTAACACTCAACCTTTCTCAAAAAAAAGATTAACAGATGTAGATTGGTTACAGGGTGGTCTATCATCCTGGAAATTAAAGTATGTGCCAAATATATTTAACAGAAAATTTCCTTTGAATAAATGGTCTGTTTTTGAAGATTTAATTTTTAGTTATAATGTTAAATCCCAAAAAAAATTAAAACTTGTAATTTGTAGTGGAGTAAACGCATATGAAATTAAAAGATCAAAAGAAGAATATAAGGTAAGTGAATACTTTTATAGAGGTTACGAATATGCAAGAATGCACAAGGTTTTTTTAGAAATGAATAAAAATAGACTTTCAAAGCTAGCTTTTTTTTATAGCTATTTTAGTAGTTTAATATTGAATATATTATGGTGTTGTTTTGGTTTTAACAAAAAAATATTTTTTTATATAGGCAAAATAAAAGGTATTTTTGCAAATACAGATAAAATTAAAGTTTTGTAAGCCTTTATTTTTTTCTTAAACTAGATAAAAACATTTAATTAAAATTTTAATATAATTAAATGATCTCAAAAAGAAACAAAATTGCAATAATAGGGTTAGGATATGTAGGTTTGCCATTAGCACTTGCTTTTTCAAAAAAAAATTCTGTAGTTGGTTTTGATACAAACAAGAGTAGAATTATAAATCTTAACAAAGGAATTGATCAAACTGGAGAAATATCAAAAAGTGAAATTTTACATTCAAAAAAAATAAAATTTTCTTATAATATTGATGATTTAAACCAAAGTAATATTTATATAATTACTGTCCCAACTCCAGTAGATAATAAAAAAAAACCAAATCTAAATGCTTTATTAACAGCTACCAAAACTGTTTCAAAAGTAATTAAAAAAAAAGATCTTGTAATTTATGAATCTACTGTTTTTCCTGGAGTAACTGAAGAAATTTGTGGGCCTATACTTGAAAAATATTCAGGGTTAAAAATTAATAAAAACCTATTTTTAGGATACTCTCCTGAAAGAATTAATCCAGGTGATAAAAATAGAAAATTGTCTCAAATAATTAAAATTGTTTCTGGTTCAAATAAATACATTAAAGAAAAAATCTCTAGACTATATTCAGCAATTATTAAAGCAGGGGTCTATAAAGTTGATAGTATTAAAATAGCTGAGGCAGCAAAAGTAATAGAAAATACCCAAAGAGATTTAAACATAGCATTTATAAATGAATTATCTCTAATTTTTAAAAAATTAAATTTGTCTACTGAAAAAATACTAAAGGCTGCAGAAACTAAATGGAATTTTATTCCTTTTAGACCTGGTTTAGTCGGAGGACATTGCATAGGTGTTGATCCATATTACTTGACCTATAAATCAAAAAAAATTGGATATAACCCAAAAATTATTTTAGGAGGCAGGAATTTAAATGATGATATGTCACTTCATATTTTTAAAGATATAAAAAATATTTTAAAAGAAAAAAATAACCATAAGAAAAAGAAAAAAATATTAATAATGGGACTTACATTTAAAGAAAATTGTTCAGATACTAGGAACTCAAAAGTATTAGAAATGTTTACTCACTTTAAAAAAAAAAAAGATTTCGAAATTTCAACTTTCGATCCTTATTCTAAATACTGGTCTACAAATTTTAAAAAAAAATATAATATTATAAATAATTTAAATGAAAAAAAATTTGATGTAGTAATAGTTTCAGTAAAACACAATAGTTTTAGAAAAATAAAAAATAAAATTTACAGCTTGTGTAACAAATCTGGATTTATTTATGATTTAAAATACATATTTCCTGAATCTTCGAAAATTTATAGATTATGATTAATAATGTTGATAACAAAAATGTTTACAAACATATTATAAATAACAAAAGATATCGTTGGTTAATTACAGGTGTCGCTGGTTTTATTGGATCAAATATTTTAGAAGAATTATTGAAATTAGATCAAAAAGTTATAGGCATAGATAATTTAAGTACAGGTCATATAAAAAATTTAAAAGACGTTAAAAGTATTGTTGGAAAAAAAAATTGGGAAAATTTTAATTTCGTAAATGGGGACATATCAAATGTCAAAATTTGCAGAAAAATTGTCAAAAATGTAGATATAATTTTACATCAAGCTGCTAGAGGCTCTATACCAAAATCAACAAAAGACCCAATAGCAACTAATAATGATAATGTAACTGGATTTATTAATATTTTAACTGCTTCAAAAGAAAATAATATAAGATCTTTTGTTTATGCGTCTAGCAGCTCAGTTTATGGAGATAGTAAAAAACTTCCCAAAATAGAGAATAGAACTGGGAAAGTTTTATCTAATTATGCTCTTACTAAAAAAGTGAATGAGGAATATTCACGAGTGTTTTATCAACTATATGACTATAAGACGATAGGTTTAAGATATTTTAATGTATTTGGTAAAAGACAAAATCCTAATGGAGATTACGCAGCTGTAATACCTAAATGGATTAATAATGTAATCTACGGCGAAAGTGTAATCATTTATGGTGATGGCAAAACTTCTAGAGATTTTTGTCCTATAGCCAATGTTGTACAAGCAAATATTCTTGCTGGTGTAAAAAAATTAAAAAGCAAAAATTATGTTTTTAATGTTGGAACTGGCACTAGAACTAGCTTAAAAAAATTGAGTTTCAATATATATAAATTATTAAAAGTAAAAAATTATTCAAAAAAAATTGTTTATAAAAATTTTAGAAAAGGTGATATTAAACATTCACTCTCAAATATAAATTATATAAAAAAAAC
>MDTG01381554.1_pt1 | contig 14479 bp, 14 predicted proteins | sample 811421 | NCBI WGS metagenome assembly MDTG01 (sample SAMN05326645, study PRJNA326480) | marine metagenome | isolation source: seawater | place: Pacific Ocean: South East | collected 2011
CTCCTCAACCTTCTCCTCCTCAACCGTCTCAACTTCAACCGGCTTCTCCTCCTCAACCGGCTTCTCCTCCTCAACCGGCTTCTCCTCCTCAACCGGCTCAACTTCAACCGGCTTCTCCTCCTCAACCGGCTTCTCCTCAATAGGATATTCTTCAGAAGCATCCTTCTCCTCTTGTGCCTTCTTTTTCTCTGCCTCTGCCTTCAGAACCTCTTCTTGTGCAGCCTTGACCTTCTCCCTCTTCTGCTCTTCGTAAAATAGATCCTTATTTACAGTATTCTCCTGATACTTCTCCATCATATCATTCAACTGAGTATTCTGGAAATGCTCCGACTCTACCTTGTCTGCATTAGGATCCCAGGGGAGCCAATAACCAACCTGACCAATGAAAACGTGGAAAGAACTGTCTGTTAGAGATAGCTTCTTTGCCTTGGCCTCGGCTGCCTCACGAGTATCAAAAACTCCACGAACCTTAATACCTCTCAAACTTGTCTGAAAGTTATTTTGTTCATCGTAATCCCGCTGAAGCTTATCTTCATACTTGTAAGTGAAATCCTTGTATTGTTCATAGACTTCATCAAACTTAAGCTTCTTATCCTTGCAATACGATTGTAAAAACTTCGCACACTTAAATGCTTCCTTTTCTTGAACTAAAGATTCCGGGGATAAGAATGAAAGGCAAACGTAGTTTTGGCCAGGGATAGTTTCATCAACTTCAAGGTAATCAATCTTTTTATCTTCGTCGGTCATTTTTATACATTACTATAGTTTTTTTTTAAGTATTTTAAACTAATTTATAATTATATATTATAAATGAATCTGAATAAAGAAAATATTATGAAATATTTAATTATGTTTTTCGTTGTATCCGCATCTACATTAGTTATCCCAACCTGTGGTGTTTTGCAAAAACACGCGGTTTACGTAGGTCTTATTGCTTCCTCTACATTCGCATTGATTGATATGTGCTATCCCAATTATGTTAAAATTGAAAAAGATAGATATTAATGATTACCGCTTACGTCTTGTTGATTTTCTTCTTCTTCTTGTCGATCTTCTTCTTTTTGTCGATCTTCTTCTTTTTTTATTTGTTCTTCTTCTTCTTGTCGATCTTCTTCTTTTTGTCGATCTTCTTCTTTTTGTCGATCTTCTTCTTCTTTCCTTCTTCTTCTTCATTGATCCTTTCTTTTTCCCCTTTGCAGCTTCCTTTTTCTCCAGTTCATTAATTTTAGCCGCGTATTTTTTAGTCAACAGACTTTTTAGTTTTTTACTTTGTTTCTCCTTGACTTTTTCCGCAAATTTTTTCATATCAGAATATCCATCTCCATCATTATCGTTATATAAGAATTTTACTTCACCATAAAGTTTATCGGGATAACATAGACGATAATACTTATGTTTAGGACTACTCGGCCATTCATCAATATTCTCTACGAAATCATGTACTTTACATAGCTTTTGCTTTTCTGCGTCCTCCTCCCATATTTTCATATATTCACTTTTAAATGCCGCCAATCGTTTCGGGTCGGGTTCTGGCTCGATTTCATCAAATTCATCTTGAGTTGGATCTGCTTGTCCTGTAAGACTTTCACCATATCCCCTTCCCTTAGGTTTCTTTTTGCTTTTTTGTTTCCGAGGCATTCTATACCAATGAATAGATTTTTATTCAAGCACTTGGTATATATTGCCATTTTAAATCTTTGCAGATCTTTTCCCAAATGATGTCTTGTTGTTGTAGTTTTTCCCTACTTTTTAATAAGGGGAAGAATGGTAATAAATGATCATATTCTAATAATTCGCAAAATTTATGCAATACATATGAATAGGATAAAAAGTTTTTACGTGTTGGAGGACAATTATTCATGAATGGGATTTGTATATCTTTGAATAATGAACGCAGTGTTTCCTCGGATTCCCTTGAAAGACAGGGGGCTTTTTTCCCACTTAAAATATTAATTAAATGGGGAATATGTTCATAATATTTATTATACTTTAATTTTTTTAATATTTCTCGAATTTGTTTATAGTTGATTTCTTGAAGATTTAATTCTATATTCTTTCGTAATTCATTATAAATATCTTTATAAATAGTATCTGGGATCTCCGTAGTTTCTTTCGCCTGAAATTGTGCCAACCATTCGTTGAAATGATTAATCCGTTTGTATGCAAAATAACTTACCTCTCTTGGTGGATCGTTATAAGAACTTTTATCTGTAACAACTAATATGTTTTCTGTATATCCACATTTCGAACATACAATCTCACCTTCAATACTCTTAAATATCATATTTTGGGCGCACTTTTTACATTTATCTAACTTATAATCTTCATATTTATCACTAATGAATGAATCGTCTATATTGCACATATATTCATTAATTAATTCTTTTTTGCTTTTTTCGGAAAGCTGTTGATTATCACTTGAATCTTTGTTGAAATACGTTAAAATACCTATATTTTCCCGTTTCGATGTTATATCTTCTACTGTATCATCTTTATAATATCGATCGAGTAACACACCATTATCTAAATAATAATCTATTTTTTCGGATTCATCCATATTTTCAGTTATACTCGCATGTAAATCGTCTATCATTTTTCTTTTATCCGTATGACATTTTTTTAAAGGTTTATCTTTGAAAGTAGACATTTTATTTTTATTGTATATAAACATATATCTTTTATATCTTTTCTATTAATAATTGAAATCGCTGCAATCCTTCACGATAATTATATCCACCTTTCTCTAATAAAGGATATCCCTTAATTGGGGGCATTAAACTTATTTCAAAGATATCTTTCAAACATCCTTCAAACTTTACCCGATGTAGATCGCGTATATATTTTTTTCGCATTCTATATGTTCTCATGTATTTTTGTATTATAACTACCTGACTTATAAATATCATGCAATACATATATTGTAAATTCATTAAATATATCAAACCATCCATAAGTTAATTCAATGAAAATAATTTAAAACCTTCTTATAAAAATATGTTTATGAATACTTTACAAGAAATAGAACAAAAAGATTTAAATGATTTTAAAATCAAAGTCAAACAATGGCTTGAATTAGATGAAAAAATCAGTCAGCTCGAAAAACAAATCAAAGAATTAAAAAAAATGAAGAATAAAACACTCGAACCTCAGATCACAGAATTCATGGTGAATTATAATATTTCGGATTTAAATACAGGGACAGGTAAATTAAGATGCAATCAAAGGAATACAAAAAAAGCTTTGAATAAAAATAATATTCGTGAGAATCTTTCGCAAGTTATTCAGGATTCTATGGTTGTTGATCAAGCTATGTCTTATATTCTTAATAATCGAGAAGTAGTTACCACTTATAAATTAACAAAACCTAAATCATGAATTTTATTTGTAATAATTATGAAACTTTTTCTCATATATAACCCTGAGTTTTGGATTGATATTTTTTAAATATTTATCATATGATTTATCTTTTAATATATTGATCATATATAAATAATAATAAATACTGTTTTCATGAAGTTTATTATATTTATGATATAATTTGTTTGAATGGGTCTGGATTAATGATTTACTAATATATTTGTTATATATTAATTTACATTGTTTATGAATATGCATATGAATTGAATAAATCGAAAACAAGATTGAATATTTTTTTAATTCCCATAAATGATTTGTTGTAGTAAATGTTTCAAATAAATCAGAAAGAACATATGTTTCATAAATCGAAGGGATTGCATGCATTGGACATATTTTCGCTATATTTTCTAATAAGTTTAAACCAATTATATTTTCATCATTTTCACATAATTTAAGGATATCATCCATCGAATATTTGTTTATTAAAATATTATTCGCAACCGTCTCTATTGAATCAAAAGAATCATTTTGAATAATTATCTTATTTTGATAAATATTTAAATTATGTAAAAATGTATTTAAATTCATCTTGCAATTGTATATCGCGGCATCAATTTGGTCCGATGTTAATTTGATTTTATTTTCAGATAAAATATTAACGATAATTTTGTAAAAATTACTCGGCGAATAATTGAATTGAAATGTAAGGAAATTCACTTTTTTGAGTGAACGATTGTTTATATAAAGCATATTCATTGTTAGAATAACCTTACAGGGATGATATTTTCGATTGATCAAAAAATCGATAATTCCATTATATCCAGATCTATCATTCTTGTAAAAAATATCTAAATCATCTACTAGTAAGCTTCTTTCACTTATATTTTTTTGAAACATCATCGTAATATTTTTTTTCCCCAAACTATCACTGATATATTGTTGAATATCTTTGTGCTTTTTCAAATCATTTGTATCTATTTTTAATATTAAAGTATCTTTTAATAATTCTTTTGCAAGTGTTGTCTTTCCTATACCCGGTTGCCCGAATATAAATAAAGGTATTTTGTGACTATTAAAATCTTGTATTATTTTTTTTTGGTTCTGTGATAAATAATTTATCATTCATTTTATGTATAATTAATTTCTTCTTTATATTTAATTTATCGTTGGAAATAAATCATATGTATAATTATCCTTATTTAAAAACTTAGGATGACTCATTGGCATCGGTAGTTTTTGTATATCATTAATATATCCCATATGTTGTTGAACATTTGAAGAAACATTCTCTATACAATATTCTAAAACTTTCTTATTTAATTTCTTAATTTCATCAATTAAGTTTTCGGAAGATACACCAAAGTTTGCAAATTGCAAAGCTATTGATCTCATAATTATAAAAAAATCTCTAGGCGATTGATCGGAAATTACATAATTCGTATTTTTATAAACACCATACCTTAAAGAGTCTTGTAAAACTTTCCGATTTGTGTCTGAAAAAAAATTATCGTTCAATGCGTTATATTCAAGTAAGCCCTTGATCGATGTCTCCTGGTTGTCTTTTATCATTACTAAATCTTCTCCTTTTCCTAAATTATTATTTGTGTTAATCGTTTGAACATCATGCATTCTCCCATTATTAATTTCATCGATCTGCATTCCTTTATCCCAATCTCGATTGAAAGAATCATCATCTTGTAAAATATTTTCATTACTACCACTTCCATACATTTGTTGCATTTCTTGTGGGTTTGTTCCTGATGTTAAAACACTTGATGTTCTCGCAGTCCTAAAGATATCATAATCACCATAATCTTCACCATTAATTGTCGTTACGATTTCTTTATCTATATCTCTTCCGATAGTTGGATCAGGTCCTTCATTGATTTTATACAGGTTTGATGCCATTTATATATTTAATTATATTATAATTTTTTATAATTTTTTATGAACACATCACATTCCGATAACCATATTTCTTCAATTGTCTTTGCACTTAATTCATTGTATTCTTCCTTCTTACTTTCATATTCCTGATTTAATTTCTCAATCTCTTCTTCTGTGAATAAATAGATCGACATTTTAATTAAATAATCATATCCTGAATCTAATTCATTTTTAAGAGGCTCGATCATTTCTTTATCTTTCATTTGCAAATATGATTTGCTGTATAATTTTTGAATAATATCATCTTTCTTCTGTTTGTAAATAATGATCTCTTCATGAATTACATCTTGGATAAACTTGATTTTCATTTGAAGCATTTTCAAAGCATTGTTTACTATTTTGAGATAATATTCTTTTCTTTTCACATATAGTTCATAACGAACTGAATAGAAATCATCATAGATTTCACTAATCGATGTATACTTATATATCTGACCATTCCGATTGTATAAATGCATGTTTTGCTTCGATAATCCTTTTGTTGTCGTTAATTTGAAAAATCTCTCAATACCATCGATATGTTTATTTTCACTCCATTGCAATGATTGAATTAAACCTAATGGAACTGTAATTATAAAATGAACTTTCGTATCTGAACTATTATTAATGTAATCGACAATATGTTTTGGTTTCTTAAAATTACTTTCAATTTTTTTATCTCCAATTAGTTTATCTAGGAATAATTTATAATTATCTGTCCAGGTTCCTATAGGTAATTCTGTTACTTCAATTGTCGTATTATTGATGATTTTATAAATACCTTTGCTCATATAATTATTATCATCTAATTGAATGATTTTCCCATCAAAACCTTTGAACCAGGGATGAATTACTTTGTAAGGTTGCTTTTTGAGCTTCCTTCTCATATTTTCAACAACATCTTCCGGATTGTATTTGGGAATAGATGTGCTAAATCCTGTGCCAATTCCATTCATTCCATTGATTAATACCATTGGTATAATTGGAACATAATATTTCGGTTCAACGAATACTCCATCATCATCATTATAATCAAGTAGAGGAAAATCCAATGATGGAAATAAACTATCGACTATCTTATTTAATTCGGTATGAATATATCTTGAACTTGCAGAATCATGTCCACCCATGATACGAGTTCCGAATTGACCATTTGGCATCAATAGATTTATATTATTCGCTCCAGTATAATTTTGTGCCATACCTACAATCGCAGATTGCAATGAAACTTCGCCGTGATGATATGCAGCCTTTTCACTCACATAACCAGATAATTGAGCGACCCTTATTTCTGAATATAACTTTCTCGTAAAACAAGAATACAAAATCTTCCTTTGACTTGGCTTTAATCCATCATACAATGATCCTATTGACCTTAATGTATCACTATTTGAAAAATGAATCAATTCATTGTGAATAAAGGTTTCAATAGGAACTTCGATTTGATTATGATCTAAAATATTTTTCTCATCATATTGATACAACCATTGTTTACGATCATCACTTAGATTTTTATTAAATGCTAATTGAATAGAATCATCAGTATCTTTCGTGTATAAATAATTATTCATTTTCATGTTCGAGAAATATTCTCGAGCCTCCTTTGCATTACTTGTCCCCAATCCTTTGTAATATTTCACCGACCATTTCTTATTGTCTTTTGTCTTCTTTAACCATTCATTATAATCTGTTAAGGTATAAAATGATTGCGTCTTCTTCCCCTTGGTAACCTTGATAATAGGCGTAATCATCGATGTAATGTATCCTAATTTTAATAATGAAGGCCACATTGCATGGAAAATATTCATTACTAATCCCTTGATATGTGACCCATCATGATCCTGATCGGTCATAATCATGATTTTACCATATCTCAATGCCTTTGTATTCTTATACTCTTTCCCTGTCTCTAAACCTATGATCTTCTTTAGATTAGTTATCTCTGCATTTTTCATAATCATCTCAGGAGATGCGTCTCTAACATTCATAATTTTACCCTTGAGAGGAAATGCTCCATACTTATCTCTACCAACGACAGATAAACCAGATATAGCCATTGATTTCGCTGAATCTCCTTCGGTTAATATTAAAACACATTCTTCTGATTTCTTTGTTCCAGCCCAATTTGCATCATCCAATTTAGGTATATCGCGAATCTTATTCCTTTTGTTTCCATCCGTCTTTTTCGATTCCTTATTTAATTTGAAATCAGCAAAAGATATCACCTTATCAGCAATATCTAATTTATCAAGGACTTTCTTGACAAACTTATCATTAACTTCAGGTTTCGATCCAAATTTACTTGGAGGTGTAATGAGTCTTTCTTTTGATTGACTTTCAAATGATGGATCTTCAATTACACTATTCACAAAGACTTTCAAATAATTCTTAATATAATTTTCCGGGATCTTTTTCTTATGCTTTTTCTGAATCAACTTCTGAATACCACCGGTTAATTGTTTTGTTATCATATCGACATGCTTACCCCCCTTTGATGTGAAAATACCATTCACAAAGGAATAATTTTCAAACTTGTCATTCTTGCTAACTGCAACACTAATTTCCCAGCGATCGTGTAACTTTTCATACACTTTACTTTCTCCATCTAAATATAAATCCGTATATTTATCAAATGATTTGATCGGTAATTTCTTATTGTTATAAAATAAGGATAAACTTTTATCCGTTGTTCCTGCAATATCATAGACACGACGTATCATTAATTGAATTAAATCTTCAGAAAAATCCTCAATACCAAATCTATGAAAATCTAAAATCCATGAAATCTTTGTATATGGCTTGGACTTCGTTTTTGTAATTTTTGGTTCTGTTCGATGACTCATATTATCCGTATATTCTTGAACATATTTCAATCCTCGAATATGATCAACAGTTTCAACATAAAACCATTTGGAAAATAGATTGACTAATTTAGCACCGAAACCATTCTTACCACCGGTTGTTTTGCCGGATTTATTGTAATTCTTGGAGGTCAATAAATGTCCTAAGATTAAATCTGGAATCCATATCTTCTTCCCATTTTCATCCTTTTCTGTCGGATGCTCTGCAATATCAATGCCATTTCCATTATTGGAGATCGTTAATTTCTTCTCATCCTTATCATAGGTAAATTTAATGTCTGTAACTGGAATAATATTGTCTTCTCCTTTCTTCGATAATTCATCTAATCTTATCATTTGATCGCGAGCATTCACCAATATTTCATCGAATAATTTACCAACAGCAGGTATATTCTTACAAGTCTGAACAACGATTTTATTCTCTGAAAATAACGGCAAAACATCTTCGATTTCATCTGAACCTCCTACAAATGTATCGGGTTCTTTTAACACTTGTTCATCCAATGTTCTTTTTTTATAATCATCCAATTTATTGTCCATCATAATATATGTTATTTAGTATGCTTTTTTTTTAAATGTGTAACAATCAAATTTATTTTGCACATTATTTTCTTAGACAATTTGCTATACAATTGATCATCATGTTCCATCCAATGTAATTTTTCTTGATCAAGAATATTTTCATTTGTTTTATCTGGATCCTTGATAATCATTAATAATAAATCTCGGACTTGATAAGAAATACTTGTTTCATAATAAAACGATAAATCTCGATCAGCTTCACAAATATATTTTACACTGTTTACTACATAAGAATAAGGACGTTTCATTGTTGCACCTTCGGTTTCGAATGATTTAAAATATTTTGAAGATATTGTTTCCCATCTTTCAATATGATAATCCAATGCTTCCATTTCATTCATATAACGATAAATATGCTTGGCTAAATAAGGATCTTTAATTTTGTGCACTAGTAAATAATAGATATCTCTCTCTCGTTTCGTTACTATTTGCATTTAAAACTTATTGATTATATATGCAAATAGTCAAATAATCTTATGTATTATCTTGTTTCGGAATACAAAAATATACAAGGAAAAATTGAAATTAGTTCTCCGGTTAAAATATACACCCTCGATAATGTTGTCCAATATGTAAATAATAAATTTAGTTTTCAAAAGGTCTATTGCACTCATGAAGAAGATTCGAATGAATATTTCTTTAAATCCGTTACAGATGAATCAAAATTATATCATGTTCTCAAAATAGAACAAAAATAAATTATTCCTTTTTCTCTTCCTTTTTCTCTTCCTTTTTCTCCTCCTTCAGTTCTACACTTGCATCAATTTTAGGGATTGATTCTGCGACGATATCTTTCACATTACCTATCACAGATTTTTCATTTAAAACATTGAGTAAAGAATCCAATTGATCCATTTTAGTATCAATGGGGTTTTTTGATTTGGATTGCCTCTCATATTGATCTGGTAGTTGTTTTAATAATTCTTTCTGAAAATCAAACTCGGGTTGTTTATTTTTACCCCCTTTGTTTTTATTTACATCACCCTTCCCCGAGAACTCTTTCTCAACCTGTTTTCGTTTAATATTCTCAACCGATTTACTAAATGCTTTGTATGCTTCTTTATGATCATCGCAATCATCATATTTTCCCGATAATTGAAAGAATTGCCATCCTTCTGTCTTTAATTGTTCTGTTGTAATTGCGAATTCAAAGTAATTCTTATCTAATGAAAATAATTGGAGGAATCCATTGCTCGCCGTTACCATTAAAGATATCGTCCATGAAGCCCAATAGCTAATTGTATCGAAATTGCGAGGTAATTTTGCAGGGTCCATCTGACCCATTGATAATATCGCTGGTAATAAAATTGATCCGGTAGTTACTATGAACCTAAATACATTATAATATTTTTTGGTATGATTTCTTCTTGTTTCATAATTCAAAACCTCTCCTAAAAAACGACTTTTTAATATACTACGATCCGTTTCCGATTCTAATTCTAATGTATCTATAATATTATTTACTTCTTCTTTATAAGATAACATTGGTTCTGACATTCTTTATATTGTATTATATTTTAATTGTTTGATTTTTATTCATGCTTAATATTGATATTGCATACTTTGGAATATAAATAAATATCTTTTAATAATCTCTTGCTTTTACCAGAAACTTTGATACCATCTTTCTCCAACTCTTTCTTTATTTCTGAAGCCTTCTTTTTGCGTATTTCTTCTATCTTTTTTGTGACTTTTTGAACATCTATTTTTGAAACTCTTTTTTGAGATTTCAAACTTACTTTACGGCTATTCTTTTTATTCCGTTTACTACTTCTTTTACTACTTCGTTTACTACTCCGTTTACTACTCCGTTTACTGCTCCTTTTACTGCTCCTTTTATTATTATTATTTTTACTTTGGCTAATCCCTTTTCCATCCCCCTTCTTATTCTCCATATTATCGACGCCCTTCTGAGTTTTTTTTTTACTTTCGGTTTTAATTTGCGTAATCATTTCTTCCTTTTTCTGCTTTTTCTGTATTTGTTTCTCAATTTCATTGATATCTTTTATTTTACTTGGATTTTTCCGAGTGAACTTATGCTTGCTCTTACTATCTTTCTTCCCTCGTATAATACGTATCGTGGGCGTTTCCTTTTTCCCTTTATCTCTGACAATTTGTATTTCCTTTTTCCCTTCCTTTTTCCCTTCCTTTTTCCCTTCCTTTTTCCCTTCCTTTTTCCCACCAGCTTGTAAATATTGTTTGTAACTGGATGATAATTTATTTGTGTTCAATTTTGCCACCCCTTCCCTCTTTATTTTTATTTTGATATTTCCATCTTTAATATGTTTGGTTAAACTACGACTCATCACTTAATTTATCTTAGATTTTAATTTTATTAAATTAACTTAATTGTGTATAATCGCATACTTTATTTTTCATCGTTTGTTGGTGCAATTTAATTTCTGCAACCAATCTATTTTTACATAATTCATCATCATTAAATATTTCAACAAATATATTCAATATGATTAAATCATCCGGACAATCTTCCTTTAATAATGTTTTTAAAGATTGTTTAATAAAGTGTTGCAAATGTTCTTTTTTTTCATCATAAAGAGATTCGATAACTTTCTGTATCTTATTTTCGGGGATTAACTGCACATTGTTATCTTTTAAATATTTATTATAGTTCTCTTTCACGTAAAAAAATATTAAATCTCGAATTGTTTTTTGTAAATTACTCATTTTATGTAATATTCTTATTTTATATTTCAACTTAAAACTTATTTAAATAAGAATTACTAAAATGTTCCGTAAAATATACAATTATTGCAATTTATCATATTATATTTGGAAATATTATCAATCATACACTGATACAAATGAACATAATGTAATATTACTTGATCAATTAGTGAAATATGTTCATAATTGTGGTTCTGTAATGACAAAGTTCTGTCAATGGATAACACCATTATTGGAAATCATGCATGTTGAAGGCAATGATCTGTTGAATAAAGAAAGAAAAAAGCCATTATGGTTGCAAAAATTAGAAGTATTTTATGAAAATTGCCACGAACATGATATTCAATATACATACACCGAATATGAAAGAGTATTTCATGAGGCTTTTACTGAAAGATTTACAATATTAAAAGTCCTTGGTTCGGGTAGTATCGGTCAAGTCTATTTAATAGAAGATAAACATGAGAATCAATTCGTAATGAAAATATTGCATCCCAATGTTATCTCTGAAATACGCTTCTTTCGGAGATTCTTTCGATTTATCTATTTATTCCCATGCATTCGTAATACAATAAATCGATATTTACCAGTTGATATTAACCAATTTATTTTTTCTTTTGAACAGCAAAGTGATTTTATTAATGAAGCAAATAATTTACTGAGATTCAATACTACATATCAAGAGAATGATTTAATAATTATTCCTAATTTATATAAGATATCGAGTTCAATTTTGATTATGAGTTACGAAGAAGGGACATCTTATGACGATTTAACATTGAATCAATATCATAAGTTCAAACTTGTGAATATTTTGAATCTATTTATTCGTAACAATTGGGGGATTACTAATTTTAACCACGGGGATATACATAAAGGAAATTGGAAGATTAGAGTTGATACAGAGAAGAATAAACATAAATTGGTTTTTTATGATTATGGGTTTTGTTTTGAATTGCCTAAAGATAAGTATCACGTTGTTGAACTAATGATTGAAATGTTCGAATCTTCCGATAAAGATAAAGTAGTCAATACTGATTTATTAATGGAAATAATATATTGCATAACAATTTCGGATGAAGAAAATGTTTCCGATTACAAAAAAACAATCAAAGAATATATTCTTCAAAATATTCAAGAATTAAAACCATGGCAAATGAGCCCGGTTTACTTAGTTCAAATGACCATTCAATTGTGTATCCAAGAAAATAAACTATTAAATCATGCGACCTTACAATTTTTAATTTTATCCATTCAAGTTGAACTCTTATTAGATGAGTTTGGATTGAAAGCATCTGATAAAAATAAAATTAAAAGCTATACTGTTTATCGTGAAAGATATTTAGATATAATCGCTCTATGCAAAACATACAACATATTCCCAGAATACAAGACATATCTTCAGAAAAAATTAAATGAAAAACAACCTGAAGTAAACGATATCTTTGATACGATTCAAATGCCTGAATCAATTCAATTGTTAGCCATTTCATAACATATTTGCAAATTTGATAAAGGATACATTTCTATTTTACTATTCAAAACAAATAGAGAAAATGGCCAATACGTATGCTGGATCCATCAATGAAGAAGGCTTTATTAACAGTCTGAAGAGAAAGGGATTTACTCTCTTCCGTTGCATCAGTGAACTAATTCAAAACAGTATTGATGCCAATGCATCAAATGTCTTATTTCATGTATCACCGTCTCATATTGATATTATCGATGATGGATGTGGTATGAATGAAGAACAACTAAAAAATATGTGGGATGCCCACCGTGAAAATCATTCCGGAGAAGAATCGGGAGGTGTTTCTGGACTTGGATCAAAACCGGCAACATCTATTGCGAGTAATTTCACTGACGTTACTATTTACACAAAATCTGCCAATGATACCTATAAGAAAGCATATGTTCCATGGGAAGATATTTATCATACAAAAGTTTATTCAGGGAAAGTTACTCTGTCGAATATGAATAGCGAAGAAATTGAAATCTTTCGAGATAAGGCTGTAGGTAATGGAACTATGATTCGATTTCAATACAACTTTCAATTGTTCAATGCATTGAAAACTCAATTTGAAGATCCAAAAAGTATTGATGATATGACGCAAAGGATTGGTTGGATCTTTTCACAATTTCCAACTGAAATAAAATACAAACATCATGAAAATATCGATGAAATAGTAATCGATAAATATCGTTATCTAAATGATAATGATGATCAATATTATCATCGCAAGGTTGTATTGATTGAAGTATTCAAAATGCTCAACGGAGAATATGTCTATGCTCAGAAGAATGGTGAGAATAATTATACACGCTATATTAAAAATGGAAGAGGATATCAGAAAGATTCTTTTGTTAATTTTAGGACAGCCGTTTCCCTAGGAACATTGTATGTTATTTGTGGAATGAGAAAAGATAATGAATATTTTAATTTTGAAAAACCTGCATTGCCTGGAGCATCTAAGAAACTACTCCACTATGATCGTCAATATTTCTCAGACGGTGAAGCTGGTCATCTTTCTGGAGATCTTATTAAATGTGATTTATGGTATCCTTCGTTGAGAAGGAATTCTCAAAATATTGGACCTATTAAATCTCTACCAAAGCTTAACCCTGCCAGTAGTCGTGCAAACGGTCAAACATGTCTGAAATGTCATCATATTCGCACAACAGTCGAATATTCCGTGAATTCAACTCAGGACAATATTATGGATGAACTAATGGGTATTCAAGAAAATAAAAATCAATTGAACTCTCATAATATGGATGTTTCACTCCTTCGATTGATTGAAGATTGTATGGTTGACACAAGTAATACAATCTGGAAATTCTTTGAATCGAAGATTAATGAATACAATGCAAAACTCAAGGCCGAAAAAGAAGAAGCTGATAAGCTAGCAGAAGAGCTGCGAATCGCGAACCTCGAAATCCATAATAACGCAACGGATGATGAAGAGAGTGAAGAGGAAGTTGAGTTGGACCAGGGTGGTAGTGATGAGGAAGAGAGTGGAGGAGAAGAGAGTGGAGGGGAAGAGAGTGGTGGAGAAGAGAGTGGTGGA
>MDTG01148120.1_pt1 | contig 14478 bp, 13 predicted proteins | sample 811421 | NCBI WGS metagenome assembly MDTG01 (sample SAMN05326645, study PRJNA326480) | marine metagenome | isolation source: seawater | place: Pacific Ocean: South East | collected 2011
AGAGTAAATAATCATAATTGGGATATTATTAAGAATTCCATTTGATATACCAGTGCTTAGTCTTGTAATAATTAACTTTGCATTTTTTGAAGCTGTATATGCAAAATTGCTTAAAACTTTCCTCCCATAGTAGTAATCTGGATACTCCTGCAAATGCTTAACTCGTGGGTGAGGTGAAATTACAACTTTTAAACGAAGTTTCATTTCTATAAAATCAAAAAAATTTTTTAGTGAATTTGTCCAATTTTTCACACTCATAACTGCGTCCTTGTCAACTCCTAACAATTCATTATCACCATTAAAGATTGGAGTGGCTGACTCTAAAAATAGAGCATAACTATAAGAATTATCAATTATAGATAATCTTTTTTTTTCAACTAAAAATAAATTTTGATCTAAACTATTACCTAGGATAATATTATTTTTCTTAGCATTATTTAATCTAATCAAATCCTTTTTTCCAAACACTAAATAATATTTTGGTTTTAATCTAAGAATTTTTGCAATAATGGCAAATATTTTACTTTCTGCAAATATCCTAATTTTTTTTGGATGTTTAAAAAATTGTAAAACTGCATTTAAAAAAATATTAATATCTAAAATTTTATCTGTAATTGGTTGCTCCCAATTTGGGGCATCATCGCCTGAAAATTCAATAACCTGTAATTTAAATTTTTTTTTTAAAATAAAATTGATCAAAACACTATAAAAATTATGAGGTAAAATAAAATTAAAGATAAATATATCTTCCTTTTTAAATTTTTTCAAAATATCTTTTAAGTGCGAGTACCATTGAGAAAAAGCATTAAAACTAATTATACATTCATCTTTCAGTCTATTTTGAAATGAATTACTTATTTTTGGAGTTATAAAATCGACTAATTCATGTAACTGAATTTCTACATTTTTTTGTTTAAAGGCTTCAACTTCAAATTTATATTTATCTATTATATAAAATTTTTTTTGCGCCAAGACTAAAATAATTTTTTTTCCCATAACCTAGTATTCTTTAATTTTATTATATTTTTTTTTTTTTAGTTTTTTTATTTCTTTTATTTCAATATTTATTGAAAAGTATTTTTTATCAATCTTAATGACTGCGTTTGTAAAAGGTTTAAAGTTTAAAGCACGTAATAAATTTATAGTTTTAAAATACTTATTTTTTCTAAAAAAATTTATCTCTTTAAAAGATTTAAAATTTTTTAAAAAATTATAATTTTTAAAATTAAATTTGTTTTTTTTTGTTTTAATAGATTTTTTTCCTATTTTTTTCAAAAAAATAAAAAAATCATTTACTTGATGTTTTTCAATCAAATTATAAAGTTTTTTAGCATCAAAACTAAAATCATATTTTATTTTTTTTTGAAACACTATATTACCTGAGTCAATTTTTTCATTCATTTCATGAATGGTATGTCCTGCTTCAGTATTTTTTAAGATTGTATAAAAAATTGGATTAGCTCCACTATGTAAAGGAAGGAGAGATTTATGCATATTGTATGCACCTATCTTTGCGCAATTTAGAACATCTGACTCAATTTTTTGCCTGTATCCAAGTGAAAAGATTAAATCTGGATTAAAAGAGTATATTTTTTTTTGTGAATACTTTTTTTTAGTTATTAATTTAAGTAAGTATTTTTTTTCTCTTCTTAATCTTGTATAAATTTTTTGACCTGTATTATTTAACCCAAAAATTAAAATTTTTTTTTTATTTTGCATTTATTATTAATTTTTTTTGTTTACTTATATGATACTTTATCTTCAGTTTTTTTAAATCATGAAGCGTGTCCAAATCAAGACTGTATTTTTTATGGTGGAAATAATAATTTCCAATTTTTTCTTTTATCTTATTTTTTTTCATAAAGAATTGATTGCTAAATATATAAATAGATCCATTGAGAAAAAGTTTTTTTTTCTTCTTAGGTAGGTTGTAAAAATTATTATCCTTTTTAATATACGTCTTATTTTTTAACTCACTTACTGAGTGTAATGTATTTAGCCTTCTTTTAATCACCAGTTGTATCATTGATCTTATATATGAAGTCTTTCTAAGAGGACTTGTAGGTTGCAGTAAAACTGTATAACCCTTTATATCAAATGGATATTTATCGTATAAATATTTTAAAACTGTTTCACTTGAGGTTTGTGAATTTGAAATATCTTTAGGTCTATTATCTAATATTAAATTTTTAAATTTTAACTTGCAAAAGGATAAAAGTTCCTGCCAATCGCTAGATACAATTATTTTATCAAATATATTAGATTTAAATGCGGAATAGATTGTCCAATAAATTAATGGCTTTCCTTTAAACTTGATCAAGTTTTTTCCCTTGATTCTTTTAGAGTTTTTTCTCGCTAATATTAAACAATTTATCTTATAATTTTTATATTTTTTATTTAACACTTAATATTTTTGCTATTTTTTTATCATTATAATAATTTATATTTTTTTCGTTAATGTTATATTTTTTATATTTTTTTAAAAGCATGGATATGCTTGTTTTAAGATTATCCTGAGGCTTAAATTTAATTTTTTTATAAATTTTTTTAAATGACACTTTGTAATTTCTTTTATCATCAATCTGTTTTACTTTTTGATAATTGACTTTAATATTTTTTTTAATTTCTTTTAAAATATCAATAATTTTATAATTTTCTTTTTCACCTCCTAAATTAAAAACTTCACGTTTTACTATTTCTTCCTTTGTTTCTAAAATTTTTAAGATTGCTTTTGAGACATCATTTGTAGAAATAAATGGTCTCCATGAGTCTCCTCCAAATAAATTAATATTAATTTTTTTAATAGCCATTAAAATAAATCTGTTAACTACTAAATCAAATCTTTTTCTCGGTGAGTCTCCATATACAGTCGATAACCTCAGTATGACAGGACAAAACTGTTTTGATTTAAAAGATAAAATCGCTTTTTCACACTCTATTTTACATTTTGCATAAAGTGAAACAGGGTTTAATTTTGAATTTTCAGAACATTTCAATTTTGACTCACCATAAACACTGCAACTTGATGTAAATATAAATTTATTAATTTTATTTTTTATGCACTCTGAAACTAAAAAATCAGTTGATAAATAATTGTTTTTAATAGAAAATTTCGTATTTAAACTTACTGCTGGATCTCCAACAATTTCACCTAAATGAATAACATCTGTACAGTCTTTCAAGGCTTTTCTTAACTTAATCTTATTATTACAGTCTCCGTAAATTATCTTAAGATTTTTATTTTTTTTTGTTTCTTTATCTAGATTACATCCGTAAAAATTTATGTCGAGAATATTTACTTTGTATTTTTTTTTTAATAACATGTTTATAAGCACTGAACCAATGTAGCCTAGCCCACCTATGACAAGTATTTTTTTTTCTTTAAAATTATTTTTTTCTTTAAAGAATTCACTTGTATGAAAATAAGAATATAATTTTTTATTTTTTAAAACAGGTAGCAAGATTTTATTTGACTCTAGAAGAATTTTTTTTCCTGATTTTAATTTGGTAAAAGGAATGCTTACAAAATTTTTTTTCATTAACTCATCTGATCTATTTTTTTGATTAAAATTTCCTTCTAATATACTTTTTCTAATATCTGAGTCAGTTATAACCCCGATCACTTTATTGTTTTTTTCAATCACAAAAACACCATTTTTCCCGTTTTCATTAATTTTATGCAGAACTGTTTCAATTTTAGTATTTTTAGATACAGTTAAATTTTTAAAATTTTTTTTCATTTTTATAATAACTTTTTTTATTAGAATAATTTTGCAACTGTTTTAATAATATAGTCTAGTTCACTTTTTTGAAGCTTAGAATGATTTGGTAAACCAAATATTTTACCTGATAAATTTTCAGCATTATTTAAAAATAATTTTTTGTAATTTTGCGACCCTTTAGTTTTTAATTTTTGAAATACTTGTTGTTTATATAAAGGGTATTTATATCTGGATCTTATTTCTATGCCTTTCTTAATCAATTTCTCTTTTACTACATTTAACTTTATCTTATTTGAAACTATTCTAACAGGGCACCAAAAATAAGTATGATATATATTTTTGATAGGTTCTTGAACTTGATACCAACTATTTTTTTTTGATAATTTTTTTAATCCTTTTAATATATATTTAGAGTTAGCAATTCGTCTTGAGTTAATTTTATCAATTTTTTTTAGTTGAACTAATCCTATTGAGGCATTTAATTCGCTCATTCTATAGTTATAGCCTAAGAAAGAGTGCGTATCCCTGTCTATCATTCCATGGTTTCTAAAAGATTTGCAGTACCTAAATATATTTTTGTTATTTGTACAAAGTATACCTCCTTCTCCCGTAGTCATATGTTTAGTAGCGTAGAAAGAGAAGCAAGACATTTCACCAAATGAGCCAACTTTTTTGTTATAAAATTTTGTTCCATGTGCTTGAGAGCAGTCTTCTATAATTTTTATATTATTTTTATTGGCAATTTTCATCATTTTTTTCATATCACAAGAAGAACCTGCAAAATGAACAGGTATTATAGCTTTTGTTTTTTTTGATATCTTTTTTTGTAAATCGTCGATACTTAAACAATAATTTTCTAAATTTACGTCACAAAAAATTGGTGTGCAGTTCTGGTGCAACACAGCTGTAGCAGTGCTAACAAAAGAAATCGATGGCACTATAACTTCATCATTTTTTTTTAAGTTTAAGGCACTTAATGATGCGTGCAATGCTGCTGTTCCGCTATTAAAACAAACTGCATATTTTGTTCCAATATATTTTGCAAATTTTTTTTCAAAATTTTCCACTTTTTTACCACTTACAAATTTTCCACTTAATATAATCTCTTTAATTGATTTATATTCATCCATTCCAGTTATAGGTATTGCAACTTTAATCATGATTATATGAAAGATTTTTTGAATTGTTTTATTTTCGATTTAGAATTCATTAGTTTTTTTAAAATTTTTCTGCATTCACTTGAAAATTTTTTAGGTCTTGAAGATAATAATTTTAAAAAATTTTTATTTTCCATTTCCATTTGATGAGTTTCTTTTTCTACTCGCGGGTTTTTGATGGTTTTCACTTTAGATATAGATCCTAATGTCCTAGCTTCTCTAGCTATAGTTTCTCCTAAATACTTTATTCCCAATAATTCTGTTGTTTGATTAAATACTTCAAAAGAATTTTTTGGTGTATGACTTATCACATTTACTATAGAGCTAATAAAATCACTCAATGATATAAAAGGTCTTTTCAGTAAACCCTTTCCATAAACAGTAATATCATGATTAATTGTACTCATAGCACAAAACCTGTTAATCACTACACCAAAGTTGAAATCAAAATCAAATCTTGTATTTAAATCTTTGTGAAGGGAGGTCTCTTGTGTTTCTAGACCAAAAATTATTGCCGTTCTTAAATCTATTACATTCAAACCCCATAATTTATTGGCTAAGAATAAATTATTTAAATCATTAGATTTGGTAATATGATACCAAGAGCCGCCTAAATGTGAAAAAGGTATTTTATCTTTTTTATTTTTATTTTTAGCAATGACAAATCCTTCAGGAATTTTAAAATTTGGTTGTCCGTAAACTCCTGTTGTTGAAGTATAAATAAACTTTGTATTTTTTTTACAAAATTTTTTTATTGACCAAATAATATTTAATGTGGCTATTTGATTATTTTTTAAAGTAAAAACAGCTTTACTTAAACTCGAGTTTGCATAAGGCGCTGAAGGCTGAGAAGCCAAATGAATAATAACTTCAAATTTGAATTTTTTAAATAGACTTTCAACAAACTTAACATCGGTTAAATTTCCTTTAATAAACTTAATATTTTTAAAGCCAAATTTTTTCGCACATTTAATCCTGTTAGACATACTTTTAATTGGTATTGCGCTAGCTGATTTAGAATCTTTAACCCATTTCCTTCTAGCTAAATTATCAACACCAATTATTTGAGCGTTTTTATATTTTTTTGATAAAGCAAGGGACAGCGGCCAACCAGAATAACCATCAATTCCTGTTAATAAGATTTTCATTGTAGATGCAAACTTTCAAATTTTTTATTAATCAATTTTTTGATATCATATTTTTTTGTCAAAATTTTAGTAATTTTATGTGCAGATTTGCCATCACCATAAATAAAGGATCTTTTTCTAATTTTTTTTTTATTCAAAATTTTAGTTATTAGATTGGCTATCTTTATAGAATTATGTGGTATATGAAAAACATTATTTTTAGAAACGCGACCTTCTTGACGAATGCCAATATTAATTACATATTTTTTTAGATAACCACATTCAGTAATACCACAACTTGAATTTCCAATCAGCATTTTTGAATAATTTAATAGGCTGTAAAAATCATTTAATTCAATATTTTTATGTAACTGAAAATAATCTTTATTTTTTATTTTATTATAAGCATTAATAATTTTTTTAAACCCTGGGTCTGAGCATGGATAAATGGCAACCGTTTGGATTTTTAAATATTTAATAGCTTTTAAAGTTTCTTTAATTTGAAATTCAACATCTTTTACTTGCCATGTCACTGGATGCTGAATTAAAATTATAAAAGGTTTTTTAAAATCAAGGCTAAATTTTTCTTCTAAGTATTTTTTTGACTTAAAAAATCTATTTTTAAACAAATCTATTGATGTTAAACCGACGTTATTTATTCTCCAATTTTCCTCACCCATTTGTCTAACATTTTTTTGGCTGTTAATATTTGATGTTAAATGTAGATTTGAAAGTTTAGTAATTGCATGTCTTGTTGGTTCATCAGTGCCGCCTTGGGTTATGTCGCCCCCATACATATGAACTATAGGTATGTTAAAAAATTGTGCTGCTATAGCTGCACCTAAAACTTCTGCTCTGTCTCCTAGCACTATTAAATAATCAGGTTTTTTTTTAGAAAATATTTTACTTATGTTTTCAATATTATTGGAAATTACAGAAACTCTATTTTTTACAGCATCTTTAATCGTCCTTCCGTTTAATTTAATAATTTTACTAGTATAAAGCTTAATTTCGTTAAAGGTCTTTCCGAATAGACTCGAGAGATGCATATCAGATGCAATAATTTTGTAATCAATATCTTTTTTTTTATCTATTATTTTCATAATAGGAATAAAATGACTAAAACCACCTCTTTTTCCAGTAAAAATGTAAACCAGAGTTTTTTTTCTTAGATTCATATTTTTATTTTTCATTTAAAAAAAAGTTTAGAGATTGCCCTTTTTTTAAATTTTTTGTCAATTTTTTATTAATAATTTTTTTATAATTTGATATTTTACATCCCCCTTCAGGTCTCAATATGTCTAAATCCTTGATGGAGATAATTTCATTTTTAAATTTTTCTTTATTTAAATAAATACCCTTTCTAGCAAAAAACTGAAGTTGTTTTTCATTTGAACTAATGTTTCTTTTAATTGTTCCCAGGAATTTTTCTGCTATTCTTATATTTTTTACCATTTCTATTAACTCATTAGGATTAAGGGAAAAATTATGATCGCCAATTTTTTGGTTTTTATAATAGGTAAAATGTTTTTCTATCACTTCTGCTCCAGCTGCTACTGCTAGTGCTGGTGTAATTATTTCTTTGGTGTGGTCAGAAAAGCCTATTACTTTTTTGAAATTTTTTTTAAAGAAGTTAATTGTCTTTAAATTGGGATTCAATGTAGGATATTCTGAAACACAATATAAAATTTTTACTTCACAATTTTTAAGAATATTAATAGCTTTTTTGATTTCTTTAAGAGTGCTCATGCCCGTTGAAAGAATTACTTTAAATCTTAAAGAATTAATCTTTTTTAAAAGAGGGACATTGTTTATTTCTCCTGATGGAATTTTTAAAATTTTTATATTAAATTTTTTAATAAGGTCAATACTAGGCAAATCAAATACAGAGAAAAAAATTTTAATCTTTCTTTTTTTTGCATGATTAATTATTTTTTCCCATTGATTTTGACTAAATTCTCTATTATAAAATTTTTTATACATTTCTTCATAATTCACTGTTTCATGCTGATAGTTCCTATTTATTAAATGAGATGTCTTATATAATTGAAATTTTATATAATCTGCTCCTGCTGCTTTTGCAATTTGAATTAATTTTATAGCATTTTTAATTTTACCATTATGATTTAACCCAGCTTCAGCTATAATTTCAACTTTATTTTTCATATTTATTAATTTTTAAGATGAGTATTATTTTTTTTATCTAAAAATATTTTTTTATTTTCAACTTTGTAAATTTTATCACAATATTTCAAAACATTCATTTGATGGCTGATTATTAGAATTGTAAATTTACCTTTTATTTTTTTTATTTGCTCAGCTATTAAATCTTGATTGAAGTTATCTTGTGAAGATGTTGCCTCATCCATAATAATAAAGTTTTTTTTATGATAAAAAGTTCTAGCTAAGGCTAATCTTTTGTTTTGACCCACAGATAATCTTACTCCATTTTCCCCTATCAATGTGTCCAAATTTTTTGGAAGCTCCTTAATGAAATCTTCTAAATTCGCATTTGATATACTTTTACTTAACTCATTTGAATTAATTTTTTCTTCATTAATTTCCAGCGTAACATTAGTTTTAATTGACTCGTCCAAAATCACTGGATTTTGAGGCAAGTAGGCGATATTACCAAAAAGTAAAAATTCATTATTGGGGAAAAGTTTTTCGTTTATAATTAACTCTCCCTCTTTAGGTTTAAGCAATCCTAGAAGTATGTCTACAAAAGTTGTTTTTCCTGATCCTGATTTTCCAATCACACCAATACAATCATTTTTTTTTATAATAAAATCAATATTCTCAAATATGATTTTTTTTGAATTATCGTAAGAAAAACTAACATTTTTCATTGATATAGAATTTATTTCCTTCAGGTTATTACCTTTTGGGATAGAGTTGTTTTCGTCATTTAAGCTAATATTTTTTTTTACTTGAAGATTTTTTAAGTCAGCGTTAATTTTTTCAGTCGATGGTAGCAGTTCTGCTGCTCTATTAATATTTGAAACAATAAACGAAATGCTTGGAAGCAATCTAATACCTGCTAATAAATAAACACTCAAAGTTGGGATAAAAGATATTAAATTTTTATGGGATAAACTTAAAAAATAGATTGAAATCGTACCAAAAATTAATAAAAAAAGTTCAAATACATATCTTGGGCTTTCATTAATTAAAACAGTTTTTTGCTGCACCTCTTTTATAATTAATGCATTTTTTAACAAGTTATCAAGAAAAAATTCTCCTTTTTTTAAAATTTTTATCTCTTTTATTCCATCAATACATGACGCTACTTCTTTAAATGTATTTTTAATTGCCTGATTTCTTTTGTGTCCTAATTTGCTATTAATCGGTGCTAAAAAATACTTGTAAAATAAAATAATTGGAATAAAAATTAAAAATACGTACAACAGAATTTTGTAATTTAAAAATAATAAAAAACTAAAAATAAAAGTTACCACAATTATTTCAGCTAAAATTTTGATAATTGCTTCTATAAAACTCACTGTATGAGCTGATAATTCTCTAATGTTAGTTACATAATCTGAAGAATTTCTTTGAATAAAATTTTCAAAATTCATATTTTGATAATTATAAAGCAGTTTTCTTTGTATGTTCGCATATTGAGAAAAAGAAAAAGTACAAATACTCCATCTGGTATAAAGGGCAAATATTGTCTTTAAAATTAAAAATATTACAAGAATTGATAATAAAAAAATAAATATTTTATTTTTGTCGTTATTGAAAATTTGTAAGTAATTTAAAAAATTGTTTTCTACTTTAAAGACTGTTGAAACAAATGGAATAAGAACACCTAAGCTAATTATTTCACAAGCTGTTAAAAGGGAAACTAAGGTGATTAAAAAAATAAAATCCTTATTTTTTACTTTTACTTGATTAAGTACACTTTTTAGAATTGCGATATTTTTTATCATTTATATTTTTTTAATTCTTTCCTTAATTCATCATATTCATTCATTTTTCTCTTCATAAAATTTATGGTCAATTTAGTCCTATAACTAATGCCTTTAGAAGTTAATACATATCGAAGGTAAGATAATTTTTTTTTTTTGGTTATTAAAGTTCTTAAATTTAACAAGACCTTTATTTTTTAATTCTTTCATGCAGTAATTCAATTTGCCCAAACTAAACCCTAATTCCTCAGCTAATTTTCTTTGACTTAAATTATTAGATTTATCAATTTTTCTTAAAACTTGAAAATGATCTTCATTTTTTTTCATCTATATTTTATTAATGTTCAAATAATGTACATATATTAAATTTATAATAAATGTCAATAAAGAATTACACTGATGTTCAAAAATTAAACAGATGTTAAATGTGGTATTAATAGGTGCTTTTATTTAATTTACTTACTTTTTTCATTACATTACTTATGTTCAGATTTTTTTTATCAAGCTCAATTATTTTTTTATAAATTTTCTCATTAACATAAATAAGGTCAACTTGGTAACTTGAATAAGAGATTACATTGCCTCCTTCGCTAATAGCAATCAGTCTATAGCCATACTTAATTAAAAATTTTTCTAAGTCATAAAAATTCAGTCTTCTCTCATATGCCACCCCAATTATAAGCTCTACTTCGATCAGTGAAATTCTTTGTTTTAAAAGTAAACTTTCTGCACCTTTTAAAACTTCTGGCTCTGATCCTTGTGTGTCAATTTTTAGAATATCAATTTGGTCTACATTATTTAATTTTACAAATTCATCTAAAGAAATACATTTTACTTCTTCTTTTGTTTGAAATTTTTTATCTTCATTACTGGATAATTTTCTGGATAGTTCAAATTTAGAGTTTTTTTCTAATTCATAAAAAGAATTAATATGATGATACTCAAATGAATTAAGCACTTTTGTTTCAGCTTTTTCTGTTAGCGCTAAATTAAATAAAAAATTATTTTTTTTTTTTTTATTTTTATTTAAAATTTCAAATATTTTTTTGCTAGGTTCAAAAGAATATATTGAGCAATTATTAAAATTTGACCTAAATCGATCGATGCTTTGACCAACATTAGCCCCAACATCAAATATCATTAAATGATTTTTGTTTTCTAGTCCTTCAATGATAAATTTATGAATTGAGTCAAAATTGTTATGTTGAACAATTTTTTTTATTCCTCTTAGCCTATAACCAAATGTATCAAAAAATTTTAAGATTAAATTTTTTATTTTGTTATTAATGCTGTTAAAAACTGACATTATTTAACTTATACTAAAAATATTATTTTTCTCAATATAAATTGAATGATATTAACCAAATTATCTCTTTTTTTTACAAGTGTAATTTAGTATAAAGTTCAAATATTGAACTAAATAGTCTAAAATAGATAAATTTATAAATATGATGTTAAATAATTCTAGAATGATCAGCTTTTTTATACCAATAAGAAAAAACAGTAAAAGAATATTGAATAAAAATACAAAAAAAATTGGAAAATATAATCTAGGTTTAACTGAGATAAAAATCAAACAATTACAAATTTTTAGAAAACTCATTATAAAAGATAAAATTTTAAAAAATTATAATTTTGAATTTATTATTTCCTCCGATGATAAGAAGATAGAAAAATATGCTAAGCAGTTTAAGTGGATAATATTTCATCCTAGAGAGAAAAATTTAGCACTGGATGATTCTTTAGATAAATTAATACAAGTCGTCCCTAAAATTTGCAAAGGCAACCTAATTATATGGACGCACGTAACAAGTCCTTTTTTTAATGAAATTTCTTACTTAAATTTTATAAAAAATTTCCTTAACAGTAAAAAATTCAAGAGTGCATTTACTGCAAATATTATCTCGACTTTTTTATATAATTTTAATAAAAAAAAATGGATCTCTCACGATAAAAATAAAAAGAAATGGCCAAGAACTCAAGATTTGGACCAAGTGTTTTCCATAAATAGTGCGGGCTTTATTTCAACAAAAAAAATTTATGAAAAATTTAAAGATCGACTTGACAATAATCCTCTACCTTTAAGTATAAGTATTCAGGAGTCTTTTGACATCGACAACATAAAAGAATTTAATTTATTTAAAAAACAATTAAAAAACTTAACAGTATGAAAAAAGAATTTATTTATTTTTATAAAAAAAATTTTCTAAGTGAAATATTATGCAAAAAAATTATATCAGAGATAGATAGATTTAACCTATTCGATGATATTGTAATGAGTGGAAGAAAGAGAATAAACAAAGGTTCCAAGAATTTTAAAAAGTTTATTAACAAATCTTTAAATTCAAGATTATTTTTTGAAAAAATTAATAATTCTAAATTTTACGAAAAATTAGAGAAAAAATTTAATAAAAAAAAAAATTTATGTAAATGGGAAAAGAATATTGAGTATACTCAATTTTCTAAAACTATTTATGGAGCTCAAAAAGGAAAAGGAATTACTGGTGTTAAAAGTAATATTAAAAAAAATATTATTTATCTCGATATGGATTTTTCTGTATCAGAAAAAGGCTATTTTAGAGGACCTCATAGAGATAGGGACTCTAGAGTAATTAATTTTCTTATTTATTTAAATGATTTAAGCAAACAAGATGGAGGGATACTTAATTTTTACGATATTTTAAAAAAAAAATTTCAATATCCTAGATTTCCAAAAAAATCTGATGTCAAAATAAAAAAAAATTTTTTCTCAAAGAATGGCGATGCAATTTTTTTCTACTCTACTCCTGGTTCATATCATGCTGTAACAAAATTTTTAGGTAAAAAAATAAAAAAAAGATACTTCATTTACGGAAGTTACTCTTTGAATAAGAAAGTGCCTTGGGTCAACACAATTGTGTAATGCGTATAATTAATAATTTTCAAATAAATAGATCGAAGAGTATAATAATCTCAAAGAATTATTTAATCTCATACATTTCCAAGTTTTGTAATCAAAAAAAATATTTTTTTTTTTTAAAATATATTTCAGATAATTTAGAATTATCTGTTAAATGTCTTGAAAGACAATCTAAGATTATTTTATTTAAAAATTTTAAAAATAGACAAGGAAAATTTAATGCAAAATTTAAACTAAAAAATATTTTTATATCTTCCATTAAATTTATTCTTATCTACTTTTATTTAAAACTGAATACAAAGAAAAATAATCATATCAAAAAAAAAATGTTTGAACTAATTGTGGATGATGTTGATGAGACAACTAACTATCGTAAATTTTTAAAATTATCTAATAAGTTTAAAACAGCATATTTAACTAGCTTTGATTCTAAGTCTAAAAAATTTTTTAATTTATTAAATTATAAAAATTTGATGCTTAATGACACAACAAAACTTAGTTTCAAAGTTTTTTTTAATTTATTTTTTTTTACAATAATATATTCATTTAAACTTAGAAATAATCTTTTTCCATTTGTTGAAGATTTTTATAAAAATTATTTTAAATATGAAAATATATTTGGCCAAATAATCTCTAAATATTTAATTCAAGATAGGCACTTTAATACAAATGAAATAAAAAATTATTTATTTAAAAAACATGGAGGAAAATACACTACTGCTACACAAAGAAACATTTTACAGTTTAATGGAATAGGAATGTTTATTTTTTGTGACATACTTTTTACTCTTGGAAAAAAGTCTGCAGATGATTTACGCAATTACGGTGGTGACGTTAAAACATGTGTGCCTGTTGGCTCTTTAGCTATGGAATACAACTACTATGATATGAAAAAAAGAAAAAAAAACACACTTTCATCCTTTGATCTTTTAGTTTTTTGTAGTGATCACTTAAGTGAGATGCATTCTGGGTATAGTTCTTATTATGTAGATTATTATTTGCATTATGAATGGATAGCAAAATTTGCTCAAAAAAATCCTAATGTGAAAATTGGACTTAAAATGAAAAGATACATTAAAGACTTAAAGGTTAAAAATATTTTTTCTAAGTTAAATAATGTAAAATTTATTTTCATGAAAGATCTTTCTTTTGCTAATTCATATTATTATGGTGAAAATGCAAAAGTAATTTGTACTTGGAGTTCTACGCTAGCTTATGAGTTTTTTGGAGATAACAAAGCTTGTTACTTTATAGATCCGGGAAATAGAAATATCAGCTTTTTACCTAATAAAAATTTTATTAAAAAATTTAAACTTCCAAATTATTCTATTTTTGAAAAAACTGTTCTTAGAAATATATTTATAAAGAATAGATCGACCACAAAATATAAAGATTATTTTTGTATGAATAGCAAAACTACTAGTCAAAGAATTGCAAAATACTTACTAAATTTGAAATAGTCTCAAAAAATTTTATCATAAAAAAAACCCGCAATTACTTGCGGGCCTTTTTTCTTTTAATGTAAAAAATGATATCAATTATTTTTTAGAATTTGCTTTTACTGAAAATTTTTTTCAGTGCATAAATCAAGCCAATTGAGCTATTAGTACTGGTCAGCTGCACGCGTTACCGCGCTTCCACACCCAGCCTATCAACGTAGTG
>MDTG01351511.1_pt1 | contig 14478 bp, 13 predicted proteins | sample 811421 | NCBI WGS metagenome assembly MDTG01 (sample SAMN05326645, study PRJNA326480) | marine metagenome | isolation source: seawater | place: Pacific Ocean: South East | collected 2011
TTTAGACTCATTTAGTAAAATTGGAGTAGGTAGAGAATTAATAGGAATATTTAAAAAATAGAAATAAATTTACGAATTTAATATGTGTGGTATTGCAGGTTTTATTGGTTACAAAAAAATTTCAAACACTAATGTTTTGGATACACTTAAGCTAATGAGGAATCGTGGACCTGATACTCAAAATTATAAAATCTACAATAACAATAAATTAAATGTTTATCTCCTTCATTCTAGGTTAAAGATTATAGACTTAAGAAATTCTGCCAATCAACCTTTTGTTGATGGAAAGTATACATTAATCTTCAATGGTGAAATTTACAATTATTTGGAACTTAAGGAGGAACTTAAAAAAAAAGGAGTTAAATTTAAAACTAAATCCGATAGCGAAGTTCTTCTAAAAACATACATATATTTTGGCAACGAGGCTTTTAACAAATTTGAGGGAATGTGGAGTCTTGCTATTTGGAACAATAGAAATAAGGAATTAGTTTTATCAAGAGACAGATTTGGTGAAAAACCATTGTATATTTATAAAACTTTAAACGGAATATTTTTTGGGTCGGAAATAAAGTTTATAAAGTCTCTAACTCAAGAAAAATTTTTAATTAGTGATCAACAAATTTCAAGATATTTGATACAAGGTTATAAATCTTTATTTAAATCAGAAAATACTTTTTATAAAAAGATCAAACATTTCCCAAAAAGTAATTTTTTAACAATTAATAGATCACTTAACCTAAAAATGAAAAAATATTGGAATTTAAAGTATAAGCCCAAAAAAATTGAGTTTAATGATGTTGTTGAAAAAACTCGTAGATTACTTAGTAAAAGCATGAAGTTAAGACTTAGATCAGATGTACCAATTGCATTTTCCTTGAGTGGTGGTATTGATTCAAATTCTTTAATTTATCTTTCCAGTAAAAATTATAAAACAAAGATTAAAGCTTACTCTATTTTAGATTCTGATCGTAATTATAATGAAAAAAAGTTTATTGATATTTCAAATAGAGATCTTAACTTGGATGTTGATTATATTAAAGTTGATACAAATAACGTTATAGAACGCCTTGAAAATTTAGTTGGATATCATGATCAACCTATAGCCACTAGTAATTTTTTATTTCATAGTATAATTGCTGAAAAAGCCAAAAAGGACGGCTATAAAATATTAATTTCTGGCCAAGGATCAGATGAAATTTTTACAGGATATTATGATCATACAATTCAATTTTTATACGAAACAAGATCAGATAAAAACTATTCTGAGAATTTGAATTTTTGGAAAAAACATGTTCTAAAAGATATTCAAAATCCAATATTTAGAAACCCAAATTTATATATAGACAAACCAAATTATAGAGGTCACTTATTTGATCATTTTAATGAACTAAAAAGTTTTTTAAAAAATAAATATAAAAAAAATTTAATTTCAAAAAATATTGAAAAAAAATATTCTCGAAGCCTTTTAAGAAATAGAATGATGAATGAATTGTTTCATGAAGGTGTACCAGTTTGCTTAAATAATGAGGATATGAACTGCATGTATCATTCAATTGAAAATAGATCTCCATTTCTGGATACAAATTTATGTGAATTTATGTATACAGTCCCAAGTAATTTGTTAATGCAAAAAGGTTTTACAAAGTATATTCTTCGAAAGTCAATGGAAGGTATTGTAAATAATAAAATTTTATTTAATAGAAAAAAAATTGGTTTTAACGTATCAATTAACTCATTTGTAAAATTTGATAGCAAAGAATTTAAAGAAATTTTTCTCGATAAAAATAATCCAACATTTAGTTTTTTGCACAGGGAAAAATTAATAAATATTGTTAAATCACCAATATTAAGAAAAAAATATAGTAAGTTTTTATTTAATTTTATAAATACTAGCATCTTTCTGAAAAATTTTGCATGAGAATAAAAAAAGTAAATAGACAATTTAGACCATCCAAAAAATATAATTTAGTAATAACAGAAAAAGCAAAAATTTATTTGAAAGAAAACGAACAAATAACTCTTGTTGATGATTATAAGAATGAATTTGATATTGTTAAAAAAAGATGGGGGTACTATTCTACCCCATCAATAAATAAACGATTACTTAAAAATAATTACCAAATATTTTTAGTCCAAAATATAAATAACAAGACCAATTTTATATTTTCAGTTATTAAGAATAAAAAAAAATTATTAACAAAATATATGAAAAAAGTTGGTATTAAATTTTTAAAACGTATTAAGTAAGTTTATTATTGTTTGAAGCATAATCAATTATACTTAAATATGGTTTGAAATTGTACTTATTTTCTTTTTTAATATCATCATACGAAAAATATTTTAACTTAATTTTTTCTTTTTTAAAAAAGTTTGGAGGATGATAATTTTCTGATCCTGTTTTTACAATAAAATAATCAGCTTTAAAATATTTACAAAGGTTTACAAGTTTTTCATTACCCGATCCGTTTACTTTTATTTCAGATGAAAGATAAATTTTTTTTTTTACTTCAAAATATCTTAAAAAAAAATTTATGATTTCAAGATTTAAGTCTATAAGCTTAACAAATTTTTTTTTATAAATTGTCTCTAGGTCATTTTTAAAGTCATTAAAATATTTTGATTTTGAATAACTTTGATTAATTGACATCCAATGCTTTTTACGCCAATCTTTGGAATAGTCTATTTTGATTTCATTTATTTTTTGATCTTTTTTTTCAAAAAAAACGGGAACAGTTAAAAGAATCTCTTTGTTTTTATTCAAAATCTTATTTCTATTAAAAGAGTTATTTTTTGAATATTGAACATCATCTAAAATAATAAAAATATCTGAAATTAAAATTCTATAAAAAAAATTATACCATGATGCATATGTTGGTTGAACACATCCTAATATTTTCATATCAATCACTCAGATTCTAATAAGAATTATAATTAAGCATAAAATTTATTACCTTTTTACAAAAATTTTAAAAACCTTCATTTATTTGATTTATAAATTTTTTTATACCATTTTATATAGTCCACATATCCTTTTTCGATTGGCCAGATTGGGTTAAAATTTATCAGCTTTTTTGCTTTGAGAGTCGACAAAGTCCCTCTTATCGGCATTAACTTATCTCTTTTTTTATAGGATACCTTTAAATTATCAAAATGGTTTTCAAGAATTTTAATAAGATCATTAATTTTTCTTGCATTACCATAAGTAATATTAAAGATTTGATTTTTTGAATTTGGATTTGTTATAATTTTATGAAATCCCTGGATTAAATCTTTAATATAAGTGAAATCTAATTTTTCATCTCCATCGCCATCTATGATTATTTCCTTATTATTCAAAGCACTTTCGATGAATATTTGCCCAACTCTTCTACTTATACATCTTTCACCGTATAGAGCTGATGGTCTTACGATCGTGTAAGGTAAATTAAATGTCTGATTATAAGATTGTATAATTTTTTCTGCCGAATATTTCATTGCACCATAAATTCCAATTGGAGAGCAAAAACTCTCTTCATTTACCTCTTCAGTTTTGAAGTTTCCATAAACCATACTTGATGAGGAAAAAATAAAATGATCTACTTTATTTTTGGCGTAATCAAGAACATTCTCAAGAGTAACAAGACTATTTTCAAATGTTTTATGAGGATCGGTATTAGATCTATTTGCGTGAGAAACTGCAGCTAAATGAATAATAATATTTGGTTGAATTTTACTAAGAATTTTATTTATTTTTTTATGATCCTTTGCATCTACTTTTAATACGCTCATTTTATTACTTTTTAAAAAATTTATTCTTTGATTTAATATTTTTTTGGATAATTTAGGGAAAGGTAATTGATAGTCATTTTTTTTTACAGAACCAAAATTATTTATCTCAAGATTATCAATAATTGAAACCTTATAGCCATTTTGATTTAATAATAAAGCTAGGTTGTGTCCAATAAACCCTGAGCCTCCAATGATACTAATTTTTTTCATAGTTTTTAAAAATAGCATTAATAATTTTAATAATGTAATTACAATCTTCTATAGATACATGAGCTCCAACTGGTAAACAAATTGAACAATCACTTATTTCCTCACTATTCTTAAAGAGTTTTTTATTGTAATTATATTTTTTTTTATAATAGGACATTCTAGGTACAGGTTGAGGATAATAAATGCTAGTTCCAATACCCTTTTTATTCAATAAAGAAATTATATTTTTCCTATGTTTTTTATATTTTTTATTTAAGATAATTGACATGCAATAAAAAGAACCTTCGTAATATTTATATTTGCTTGGTAAAATTCTTAAATTTTTTAAATTAATTAATTTTTTATATAAGTATTCAAAGTTCCTTTTTCTTATTTTTAAAAAATATTTAACTTTTTTTATTTGATGAATACCCAAAGCTGACTGTAATTCGCTCAATCTATAATTATAACCCAAATATTTTGTATCGTACATTCCAGGTATCTTTCGTTCATTAAAAGATTTATCTACACCTAGGGCTCTCATTATTCTTAATTTTTTCGCTAAGTTTTTATTTTTTGTTATTATCATTCCACCTTCACCAGTTGTAATATGTTTAACTGGATAAAAAGAAAATATACCAGCATCACCAAGTAAACCAGTGTGTATATTTTTAGCTTTAGCCCCAAGAGAAAGAGCACAATCCTCAATTATTTTTAAATTGTATTTTTTCGCTATTTTTTTAATTTCAAAGAACTCTACTGGAAGCCCAAGAAAATGAACAACAGTGATTGCTTTAGTCTTTTTTGTTATTTTTTGCTCAATTTTTTTTGGATCAATATTTCCTGTTTTGTAGTCACAATCAATAAAAATAGGTTTCGCTCCTGCATGCTCAATTGCATGAGCTGTTGCAACATGAGTTTGCGCTGGAACAAGCACTTCATCACCTCTTGATATATTTAAAGCTTCATAAACCAAATGCATACCTGTCGTGCATGATGACACACTGATAGCATGAGGAGCCTTTGTAAAATTACAGAATTCTTTTTCAAATCTCTTAGTTCTAGGGCCATGTGCTAATATATATCCGGCTAAAACTTTTCTAATTTCTAATTTTTCAGCTTTATCAATTAGAGGAAATCCAAATGGTATTTTTTTTATCATAGTTATATTGAGTAAATTTTTTTATTTTCATAATTCATAAAATGACCCCTTGTATCTATAACCACATTTGAGTTTTTAATTATTTTTTTTTGATCAAACAGATTATGTGCAGTTAATAAAATAATAACATTATAATTAGAAAAATTTTTATAATTAAGTTTAATAGATTTTTTATTGATTTGATTATTTTTCACTTCTGGAATGTATGGATCACAATAATCAAATTTGATTCTTTTTTTTTTAAAATAGTTGAAAAACTTTAATGCAGGGGACTCTCGTAAATCGTCAATATTTGACTTATATGCTGCACCCAAGAATAATATTTTAATATTATTTACTCTTAATTTTTCTTTTAAAAAAATTTTTTCAATTTCCTTAATACACCATCTTGTGATTTTATGATTTACGATCATGGATTCATTTACACAATTTAATTTAAAATTATTTTTTTTTGCCTCATCTAATAAATAATAAGGATCTATAGGTATACAGTGTCCGCCTATTCCTGGACCAGGTAAAAAGGAAGTAAATCCAAAAGGTTTTGTTTTAGCTAATTCAAGAACTTTATGAATATCAAGGTTTATTTTGTTACAAAACATTTTTAATTCATTTACTAAACCAATATTTGCTGCTCTATAAATATTTTCAACAATTTTTGACATTTCTGCGCTCTGAATCGAATCTGCTTTAATTACAGTCTTAATTATTTTTGAGTACATTAACATACCTAATTTAGTACAATTAGAGGAATAGCCAGAACAAATTTTTGGAGTATTAAAAAAATTAAATTTTTGTTTAAAATTTTTTATTACGGGATTTTCTCTCTCTGGTGAATAAACCAAAAAATAATTTTTGGATAATTGAAAATTTTCTTTTGACAGAAAGTTAGCAAAAATTTTATGAGTTGTGCCAGGTGAAACTGTGCTTTCAAAGGATAATAATTGACCTTTTTTTAAAAATTTTTTCATTTTTTTTAAACTTGATGTAATAAAGTTAAGATTTGGACGTTTATTTTTAAATACGGGTGTAGGGAGGCATAGAATTATTATATCTGCCTCTGAAATAAAGGAATAATTAGCAGAAAATTTTATTTTTTTTAATTTTTTTACAGAGTGTCTTTTTTTTTTTTTAATAACATCCCCAAAATAATTTGAATTTATTTTGTTATTATTTAAAAAGTGAATTTTTTTTTTATCAGTATCTATTCCAAAGCAATTGAAACCTTTTCTGTAAAATTGCACTAATAGTGGTAATCCAACATAACCTAGTCCAATCACTGCAATATTTGCCTTTTTTGATTTTATTTTTTTTTTGAGTTTGTTGTAATAATTAATTTCCATTGTTTTATGATATTTTTGATATTTTTTTAAAGACTTGGCTTTTTAATATATTTCTTTTTAATAGACTGTGAGAGAGACTTAGGTAGTTCTTCAAATTTAATCCATGTCCCCAATTTTTTAAAAAAAATTTCTTACAAATACTATCTCCTAAAACCTCTTGAATTTCTATTCTTTTGACCAAGTAACTCCCACTTTCGAAAAAATATAATATTTTTTTTGCTAGAAGTATTTGCATTTTATTTGGATACTTTAATCTTTTTATATCATCTATAAATCTAAAATAATCTTTTTTATTTTGAGCTAAATAACTTGTTAGTCTTTTAATTGAATAACCAGATGAACCAGCTAAGATTGCTTGTTTTCCCTCACATATAAATTCAAGGCCTACTGTTCCAGAGCCAGTAATAACTATATCACAAATATTATATAATTTTTTAATCGGCACACCTGAAGGACATAAAAAAATATTTTTCTTTTTGTATTTTTGGATCATATTTCTAAATATTAATTGTTCATTAAATAAGTAAGAAGATGGATGTGATCTAAAAATCCATATATTATCATTGTCGTTTTTATTTACATGTTCGAGTGTTTCTTTGAATTGATTATAAAAATCATTAAAAACATAATTTATTCCTTTTTGGTGAGGTGCATCGGAAAAAGCATGAGCAGCAAATAGAATTTTTCTATTTTTCATTTTGGAAATTTTATTAAGAAATTTTTTCCCATTATTTGATTTTTTGTTTGCATTTTTAAAAGTATCCATTGTCCATGAATAACCGTTTTTAATTGTCTCTTTTCTATGATTATAAAATTTTTCAATATTTTTAACTGAAGGTTTAAATTTTTTAAATTTTTGAAAAATTTTGTTATTCTTGATATTATCATGACCTAATCTTAAACCTTTTTGGGTAAGACTAGCTATTTCTAAATCTCCAGAATTTGTCCTGCCTGTAAAGTAATGTTGTATTTTTTTAAAAATTGCGATCCGAATTCCAATACCACTATTTAGAGAATAATTTTCAGTTGAAGTTACTAATTTCTTAATTTTATATTTTTCAAAGTATCTTAAAATAAGCAGAATTCTAAATATTGAGAGAATTAATAATTTTATGAAATAAAAGTCAATTTTGGGATTTATATATCTGTGGTGAAATCTTACATTTGTATCGTAAATTAGGTCACCAAAAGGAATATTTTCAATTTTAAAATTTTCGATAAACCATGGAAAACCATTTTTTATGATTCTTAAAAGAGTGAAAAATGAAATCACTAATGTATATAAAAAGATATCAAAGTATTTGAGATAATTTAATCTCGTGACACCAGTTAAGAATTTTTTAAAACCCAGATGTTTATAAATTTTAATATTTATATTATTTGATTTAAGGTCGCTAAGAACAACAATATTCATCTTATATTTATTGTTAACTGCTAGAGCTAAAATGGAGGATAGTACCGTAGCATCGTATCTTTCTCGATCAATCAACAGGATATTCTTTAAAGATTTCTTTTTATCCTTATAAAAATTATACTTTGATGAGAAAAATTTACCAAATATTTTGTGGTTTTTCATATTTTATTTTTTAATGAAGTAATAATTTTCAATTATCAAACCATCTAGATCAGAATTCTCAAAGACATGAAAAGCGTCTTTTATACTTCTTGCTATTGGGAGACCATGTAAATTAAAACTGGTATTTAATAGGGCTCCAACACCTGATAATTTTTTGAATTCTTTTATAATTTGATAATATTCAGGATTATCTTTTTTTTCTAGTCTCTGAGGTCTCGCAGTATAATCTGCTGGATGAATAGCTGCCTGTAAACTTTTTTGTCCTTCTTTTGTAGTATTGAAAGCCATCGACATAAATTTTGCATTTAATTTTCTTGGATTTGAAATATATTTGTCAAAATCTTCACTTAAAATTGATGGTGTAAATGGCATCCAAAAATCTCTTTTTTTAATCTTAGAATTAATTTTATTTATATTAGCGAAATATCTTGGATCGCATATTATAGATCTATTTCCAAGTGCTCTTAAACCAAATTCCATCTTACCAGAACATCTTCCAATTACTTTTCCATCAAAAAGATCCTTTGCAATTTTTTTTGATTTGAAATTCTTAAAAATTTTGTATTTATGTTTTTTTAGATTTGAGCTTAGATAGCTATTAATTTCATTTTGAGATATTTTATAACCTAGATACAAACTATTAACTTCTTTAATATATTTGTTATTATTTATTTTATTATTATTGCAGTAATCGTGCGCTGCCTTAAAGCAAGCTCCAATCGATAAAGATGTATCCCCAGCAGCAGGTGGAATTATAATTTTTTTTAAATTATCTTTATGATTTAAATACATTCCAGCTTTAATATTTTGTGCAACACCACCAGAAAAATAAAAAGTATTAAGTTTCAGTTTTTTTTTGCATGCATTAAACCATTGATTTAATTTATTTTCTAAAAATTTTTGTAAAGCTCCCGCAATACCATCAAATCTTGAGTCAATAAATTTGTCTTTAAAATGATAAAATAAGTCTTTAGGTTTTTTATTAAATACAACATTTAAATTTTTAATCTTTAGAATTTCATCAAAAGTTTTGTAACATTTATTAATTTCATACTCTGAAGCATATGGTGCTAAACCCATAACTTTATATTCGTGTTGCCCTGGTTTCATGCCTAATAATAGAGTTATATATTGATAGATATGACCTAAATGGTTATTTTTATTAAACGAAACTAATTTAAAATTATTTTTTTTAATTGTAGAAACAGAGCCATTTGAATAATCTCCTATACCCTCACAAGTAATAGCTATTCCATTTCTTCTTTCTTTAAAGAAATAAAACGAATAAAATTTATGACAATCTTCATGCAGATATATTTTAATTTTTTCTTTTTTGATTTTTAGAATTTCTGCGATTTTATTTATACGTCTATTTTGAAAAATTTTCATTTCTTTATCAGACATGTAGGATTTTAAGATATTTTTATATTCATATATTTTGTCGTGTCTAAAATTCTTATTTTTAAAAATATTCCAATAACTCACTTTCTTTTTTTCTAAAATAGTTGGCTTCCAATATTTTTCTTGTTCTTCAATCCAGTCACTTACAGAAAAATTAGCATCTCTTTTTATTCTGGATAAAACAGGGTTTAATTGTTTTGATGCTAAAGCTACTTGATCAATTTCCTCAGGTTTAATCTTAAATTTTTCCAAACAATATTTTATAGAATTTATTGGAAATCCAAAATCGTTTTTAAGACCTGAGAATCTTTCTTCTTGTGATGCATAAACAATTTTACCATTCATCATTAAAGAAACTGAACAGTCATGACCATCGTGAATACCTAATATAATCATTTTAAAAAAAGTTCTCCAAATTGTTATTCATCATTTTTCAATAAAGTTTTTTTGTAAACGTCCATCAATTACTTCAAATGTTTCATTGCAAATTTTTAACATATTTAATTTGTGACTAATTAATATAATTGTTTTTTCTCCCTTAAGCTTGTTTATGACATCAATTATTTCCTTTTCTGTGTTAATGTCTAATGAGCTTGTAATTTCATCAAGAATGAGTATCTGGGGATTTGTATAAAGGGCTCTTGCTATTCCTATTCTTTGTATTTGGCCACCAGATAGCCTAGAACCATTCTCCCCAACAATAGAATTGTATCCATCACTTAAGTTATCTATTAATTTTTCAAGTTGTGATAATTTTATGCTCTTTAATAAACTTTCTAAATTAATTTCATCTGGTAGTTCACCAAAAGCTATATTATTTTTTATTGAATCATCTAACAAATAGATATTTTGAGGTACATAACCAATTAATTTTTGCCAAGAATTTTTATGGTTATATAAATCAAATTTTTCATTTAAAATTATTTTACCGCTTGTTTTTGTTGTTAAACACATTATTAGATCTATAAGGGTTGATTTACCTGAGCCGGTTAATCCACTAAATCCATATATTTTACCTTTTTCTATATCCAACGAAACGTTTTGAAATATAATCTTATTAGAGGATGGATATTTAAAAGATAAATTTTTAAGACTGATTTTCTGAAAATTTATTCTTTCATTGCTGACATCATTTTTTTTATTTTGCTGGTCATCTTTGAGCTGATCATAAATCAGTTCAATAGCTGATTTAGAATATTTAAGTTTTTGCATGCTAAGAAGAATTTTATTTGATGAAGGAAGTATTCTAAAAGCAGCTGCCGCAAAGAGAGCTAATGATGGAACAAGATTTTCAATTAACAAATTCTCACTATACACAAATCCAAGTATAACCAGACAGAAAATTATTATAATTATATATTCAAATAATAATTTAGGGAAAGCAGATATGAAAATATATCTTACGTTAAAATTTTTAATCTCTTTGAGATTATGGGATATTTGATCAATAATTTTTGATAATTTTTTATGAATTAAAAAAAACTTAATATTGGAAAAAACTTCTTTATAAAGTTTTAATTGATTAGCATAAGTCTTTTGACGAATTTGGCCGTATTTAAAAAGTTTTTGTTTAACTGAGAGAAAATAGATAGTGCCAAAAAAAAGAAAAATTAAAACCATAGATATAGTAACTAACGGCTCTACAAAAAGTAATAAAATGAATAAAGCAAGAATAACCATACTATCAATAAGAAGATCAATAAGTGATAAAATAAACTGTCCAGAGGCTAGTGACGTTTCGTTCACAATATTATTTATTAATTTCGAGGAATTATTCTCAACGTGAAATGAGTAGGGTTTTTGAAGATAATTTTTTATAAGTTTTTTTGAATAAAAATTCTGAATTGAATATGTAAAAAAACTTTTTTTCCAGGTTAATAAACCTAAAAAAAAATTTTTTATAAGGAAAATTATTGCTAAAAGTGAAACAAAATATAATAAAATTATATTTTTATCTGAAGTTCCTATAAAATCATAAATTGGTAAAAGAAAGGGATATTTGTCAATTAAATCATTATCAATTAAAAGATTGATTATTGGAATAATCATTCCAATACCAATTGTATCAAAGAAAACGCTTAAAAAGATCATTAAAGAAATAATATAAAGTTGTTTTTTATGGTATTGATCTAGAGTATCAAAAAAAATTTTAATATATCTTCTCATAATTATTTTCGATTTTCTTGGTCAAGTTCTTTTTTAAGTTCATCGTATTCCTTCATTTTTCTTTTCATGAATGAAATTGTAAGTTTAGTTTTTTGTGTAATACCTTTTGGAGTAAGCTTATAAATATAATTTATCTTATTTTTATTATCTTTGAAATTTTGGATTTTGATTAGTCCTTTTTTTTTAAGAGATTTTAAACAGTAATTAAGTTTACCTAAACTAAAGTTTAAATCCTTAGCTAATTTTCTTTGAGATAATTCATTTTTAGAATAAATTTTTCTCAGTATTTCTAATAGTTCTGAATCAGCTTTCATATGTGTAATTAAAAGAAATACATATAGTTCAATAATTGAACAGTCAATAAAAAGATTAAAAATAAGTAAAATAAATGAGAAATTTAAAATTAAATTTTGTACTAATTCTCGTAAAATTTAATATTAGCGTTTATTGCTAAATCTTTATCTGTAGTAATTAATTTTGCTCTAAAATTTTCTTTAAGACTCAGAATAAGTTTTCTATCAACTATTGATCTTTTGTTATACCTATCTTTATCATTATATTCATGACTACCACCAATCATGCCTATTCCTGAAATTAAAATTTTTTTATCAGGATGTTCTAGCAGAGCACACAGTATAGCAAAAAAACCAGTTGATGTTCCAACAAATGCTGCTTTAGATACAGACCTAAACAAATGATAAATTTTTTTAATGAGTTTTTGCTCATAAAAACTCTCAAGAAATATTATATTCATTAAACCAAATTTGAAAAAAGATGATTGTATTTTAAGTTGTTGAAAATTGGAAAAATACTTAAATTTCATATGATTTGGGAAATTGTATTTTTTAATTTCAACTTTGCCTAACCTACAAATCATTCTATCAGGCGTAGATTTTAAAACTCTATTTTTAACTTCTAAATTTTTTTCAAATTCTCTTCCTCCAATAACAGATATTAGTTCAAAATTTGGAAACGATAATTTATATTTTTCAACTCTCTCTACTGCTCCGTTAGCCGCATATATATGTTTAAATATTAAATTAGGAATTTTATATTCAGGTTTTGATCCCAAAATTAAAACATATTCATTCTTATCTTCCATATTTTTTTAATATTAAATTTTCAGCTTTTTTCACATCGTTTATTTTATCAACTGCAATCGATCTAGAATTTAACTTTGTCATTTTTATTTTGATACCAAGTTCAAAAAATCTTAAAATTTCTATATCTTCTCTTTTTTCAATGATACTTTTTTCCTTTAATTTTGCAAAATTATATAATTGTTTTTTATTAAACCCATAAATACAAACTTGCTTTAAATATTTGTTATCATCTTTTTTTTTTGAGCCAGGTATTATTGATCTCGAAATATAAATTAACTCATCTTTAGAATTTAAAACAACTTTTGGGATATTTTTATTATTTGGATTCTCATATGATTTAATCTCGTTGTAACCACAAACAACATGATTAGGAAATTTAATTTTATCTTTAATCACTTTTAAAATATCCTTAGGATCAATGGCTGGCTCATCACCTTGTACATTAATTATAATTTTTGATTTTATTTTTTTTGAGGCCTCAGCAACTCTATCAGTTCCAGTCAAACATTTCTTAGAAGTCATAATAGTATTGTAGCCAGCGTTTAACACAACTTTTTTTATTTTCTTATTATCGGTTGCTATATAGATATTTTTTTTATTCATCATTTTAGAACAAATATCAGCAACTCTTAATATCATTTCACGGCCTAAGATTTTTACCAATGGCTTTCCTTTATATCGTGTTGAGCCATATCTTGCGGGTATAACAATGGAAACGTTCATATTATATTTTAATCGTTTTTCTCATACCTTCTTTAAGGCTAATAAAATTTTTAATTTTAAACTTTCTTTTAATTTTTTTATTATTTCCGTATATTCCATATTGGTCTCCTGGAGTATTTCCTTTTGAAATAATTTTTTTTTTAAATTTGAGTTCTGAAAACATCATACTTATTAAATTTTTAACAGAAGTTTTTTTTGAAGTACAAACATTAAAAGTATGTGATTTATTATCTTTAATCATCATAGATTTTATAATTATTGATAAAACATCATCAATGTAGACAAAGTCTCTATACCTCGACAAGCTTCCTTTAACTAATATTTTTTTTTTTCTTAAAATTTGATTAAAAAAAATACCAAACATCCCATGTTTCTCATTAGATTTATCAGCTCCTGGCCCATAAACATTGAAAAGTCTAAGAATAATTCTTGATGTCTTAGGAGTATTTAAAAAATTGATATAATTTTCAGCTGTTATTTTGCTTAATCCGTAGAATGAAATAGGTACAGTTTTTTGTGTCTCTTTTACATTATTCTTTAAATTACCATACACACACATACTACTTGCATAAACAAAATTTTTTATATTTTTTCTTTTTGCAAAATTTAATAAATTTACAGTTGATATTATATTCGAATTTGCATCTTTAATTGGATCATCAAAACTTGCTTCAACCGAACTAACACCAGCTAAATGAACTATAGATTGAATTTGATATTTATCTAAAAATTTAATAACTGACTTATCTTCACAATTTTTTTTGATAAGAATTACATTTTTTGGAAAAGATTTATTGTACCCAGTGCTAAAGTTATCAATAACAATTATATTTTTTGAAATTTTAGATAGTTTTTGAATTAAATGATATCCTATAAAACCCGCTCCTCCAGTAACCACTATATTATGAAATAATTTTTTTTTTGAATTATCATTAAAAATCATATGAGAATTTATACTATTTTAAAGGCTATATATAAATCATTACTTAAAGAAAAAAATGAAATAATGTATATTTGTTCAAAAATTGAACATATTTGAACTTTAAAAAA
>MDTG01034665.1_pt1 | contig 14477 bp, 15 predicted proteins | sample 811421 | NCBI WGS metagenome assembly MDTG01 (sample SAMN05326645, study PRJNA326480) | marine metagenome | isolation source: seawater | place: Pacific Ocean: South East | collected 2011
CAAGGATAAAGAGCTTAGAAAGAAATCTTTAGATTGGATGCTGTATACAGAAAAATATAATTTTACTTATAACTTTTCGTGGATGGGTAGACCAATTATTAAGTATCCAAACGATATGATTGTTCAGCAAGAATTGATCTATCAATTGAGACCAGATCTAATCATAGAGACAGGAATTGCGCATGGAGGTTCAATAATTTTCTACTCATCTCTGATGGATATGATGGGAATAGATGGAGAAGTTATAGGAGTAGACATAGATATAAGAAAACATAATAAAGAGCTTATTGAAGAACATAAATTTTATGACAAAATTTCAATGTATGAAGGTGACTCTACTGATCAATCAATTTTGAAAAAAGTAAAAAATCACATTCGTGGAAAAAAAACCGTAATGGTCATTCTTGATTCCCTGCATACTCATGATCATGTTCTAAAAGAATTAAAACTTTATTCTCCAATGGTTACTAAAGGTTCTTATGTAATTCTTCCAGACACATTTATAGAGTTTTACCCTCCCGGTTTTTTTGATAGACCATGGGATGTAGGTAATAATCCACATACTGCAATGGAAGAATTTTTAAGAATTTCAAAAAATTTTTCAATTGATAAAGAGTTATCTGCAAAAGCTTCAATTACAGAAACAATGGATGGATATTTGAGAAGAATCATATGAAATTAGTAATTTTAGCTGGGGGTTTTGGAACTCGTCTTAGTGAAGAAACAGAAATAAGACCCAAGCCGATGGTAGAAATTGGAGGGAAACCAATTTTATGGCATATTATGAAATATTATTCCTACTTCGGAATTAACGACTTTGTTATATGTTGTGGATACAAAGGCTATATTATAAAGAAATATTTTTCTGATTATTTTTTACATCATTCTGATGTTACATTTTCCTTAAAAAATAATACAAAAGAGATTCATCAAAATAGAGTGGAGCCTTGGAATGTATCCTTGATTGATACAGGAGAAGAAACCATGACAGGAGGTAGATTAAAAAGAGTTTATGAATATATAAAAGATGAAGATATTTTTTGCTTTACTTATGGGGATGGATTGAGTGATGTTGATATAAATAAACTAATTTCATTTCATAAAAAAAATGGAAAACTTGCCACATTAACTGCAGTATTGCCACCAGGAAGATTTGGTTCTTTGGATATTGACCAAAACAACCAAATCACAAATTTTAAAGAAAAACCTAAGGGCGATGGAGCTAGAATAAACGGTGGTTTCTTTGTTTTATCTCCAAAAGTAATTAACTTAATAGATGATGATAATGTAATTTGGGAAAAAGAGCCCTTAGAAAAACTAGCTAGAGATAAAAATATAGCTGCCTTTAAGCACGATGGTTTCTGGCAACCAATGGATACTTTAAGAGATAAAAAATATTTGGAAGATCTTTGGCAAAATTCAAAGGCGCCATGGAAAAAATGGTGAATAAAAGAAAAATTTTGGTAACTGGAAATTGTGGATATATTGGACCAGTAATAGCTAAACATTTCAAGAAAGTCCATCCTAATTATTCATTAATTGGCTTTGACAATGGATACTTTTCTCATTGTTTAACAAATAGTTCTTATAATCCTATTTTTGATTACGATTTTCAATACTGGGGAGATATTAGAAATTTTCCAGAAAAAATACTTGATAATGTCGATTCTGTAATTCATTTAGCAGCAATTTCTAACGATCCTATGGGGAAAAAATATGAAAATGTTACAAAGGATATAAATTTTATATCAAGTCTTAAATTAGCAAATCTTGCAAAATCAAAAGGAATTAAATCTTTTGTATTTTCCTCAAGCTGCAGCATTTACGGATATGCAGAAGAAGAAGAAAAGACTGAAGATTCTTCTTTGAATCCATTAACTCAATATGCAAAATCTAAAGTTGAAATGGAAGAAGCGCTTTTTAAAATCTCTGATCTGAATTTTAATGTCACTGCTCTAAGGTTTGCAACTGCTTGTGGAATGTCAGATAGACTAAGACTTGACTTGGTTCTTAACGATTTTGTAGCTAGCGCAATTGCAGAAAGAAAAATAAGTATTTTGAGTGATGGCAGTCCATGGAGGCCATTAATAAATGTAAAGGATATGTCTCGTGCAATTAGTTGGGCTCTAAATAGAGATAAATTGCTTGGAAACTTTATTGCGGTTAATACAGGAAGCAAAGAATGGAATTACCAAGTTTCAGACTTAGCTAAGGCAGTAGCTGATGAAATTCCAAATATAGAAATAAAAATTAATCCAGATGCAGCTCCCGATAAAAGATCTTATAGAGTTAATTTCGAAAAATTTACAAATCTTGCTCCAGACAATAAGCCAATTACTACTCTTTCTGAGACCATTAAAGATTTAAAAGCTGGCTTAGAAAAAATGAATTTTAATAACAAAAATTTTAGAGAGGACTCTGGATATATGAGACTAAATACACTGGAGGAATTAAAAAAATTAGATTTAATAGACAAGAAATTAAATTGGTCTAGGAAATTCAAATTTCAAGGTTAGGATTTTTTGATGGATTATCTTGATAAACTGAGTATTGTCATACCCACTTATGAACGTAAGAATTACTGTTTGAGGTCAATAGAGTATTGGTCAAAATTTCCTGTAAACATATATATTTTGGATGGAAGTAAAATACCTATTGAAAAGAAAATTCAAGAAAACTTTTCTAGCAATATAAATTATATTCACTCACCAAAAAGCCTTTATTCTAGAATGGCTTCATCTACAGAACTTGTTTCAACTAAATACGCAGCCTTTTTAAGTGATGATGAATTTTTTACAATTGATGGAATAAATGAAAGCATTAAAGAATTAGAAAAAGATAAAGAATTGGTAACATGTTCAGGAGATGTTATGGGGTTTGATTTTAAGATGAATAAAGTCTACGGATTTAATATTTATAAAGGATTTAGAAATTACTCAGTAATGCAAAATAACATTTACGAGAGAGTTGACTACCATCTTAATCAAAAATATTTACCAACTTCTTTGTATGGAATTTCAAGGACGTCCTTTTGGAAAGAGGCAGTAAAATTAACCTTCAGGAAAGAATATACTTGTTATGCAATTTGGGAGATACAAATGGAATCTTTTCTCCATTTTTTTGGAAAGTCAAAGGTAATAGATGAGCTTTTTTGGTTAAGGAGTAGTGAATCAGAACCAATTAGAGGAACAAGTTCTTCAATGACCACGGAAAATTTTTTCCATATATGGTGGGAAAAAGATGAGTTTAAAGAAGAAAGAAAAGAATTTTTAAATTCTTTTTCGGAGATTAATTCTATTTTTAAAATGAACTTGCATAATCTAAATGAAGAAATCTTTAAAATTTTTTCAGAATACGCTAGAAAAGATAAAAAATTGAGAAAAAAATACGAATTACAGGAAAAAAAATATAACTTTCCAATTAAAAAGTTTATAACAAAATTTTTTTTACTTTTTCCTAATTTAAAAATATTTATAAAGAGAATTTTAAAAAAAGATTATTCCAAAGATCCCGTTGAAATTAATAATTTTATTAAAAATTTAAAACAAAAAAAAATTGGTGTTAATTATCAAAATATAAATGACATACAGATTTTAATAAAAAAATATAATTAAAAATGAGTAAAGTAAGGTTAGCAATTATCGGAGCAGGTTATATTGCTGAAGAACACCTTAAGGTCATAAATAAAATACCTAACCTTGAAGTAGATTTATTAATTTCTAGGTCAATGAAAAAAGTAAATAAATTGGCTAGAAAGTTCAAGATAAGGAGAAAATCAAATAATATGAAAGACTTATTTGGTTCTTATGATGATTTAGATGGAATATTGAATTTAGTTTCTGCTGATAATATTTTTGATGTTTCAAAAGACTTGATTCCATTTAAAATTCCTATCTTTATTGAAAAACCTCCGTCTTTAAAAATTAAACAAGCTATATATTTAAGTGATCTTGCAAAAAAACATAAAACTCTTTCAATGGTTGGATTTAACAGAAGATTTTATTCAATTTATCAGAAAGGAATTGATTTAATAAATAAAAATGGACGTCTTTTAGGTATTAATATAGAAGGCCATGAAAGATTTTGGAAAATCAAAGGGCATGTCTCGGAAGAAATGAGAAATCAATGGCTGTTTGCAAATAGCTCTCACACAATTGACCTTTTAAATTTTTTTGGTGGAGATATTGATAAAATAAGCATCTATAAAAACTCACTCATTGAAAAAAATGGAGATCAATTTTCTGCTTCAATGAAGTTTAAATCAGGAGCCCTGGGAAATTATTCCTCAAATTGGTACTCACCTGGAGGCTGGAGCGTAAGTTTATTCGGGGAAGGTATTACAGTTATTTTCAAACCATTAGAAAAGGGTGTTTGGATAGATAAAAATTTTAAAGAACAAGAGATTTTACCTTCCAAAGATGATGTAATATTCAAAGAAGGTTTTTATAATCAGATGCTTTGTTTTAAAAAATTAATTCTCACAAAAAAACTTAATTTTCCTGGAATTTCCCTCCAAGAGTCATTGAAGACTATGCAATTAATAGAAAAATTTAGAAAATGAATCTTCACGATCCTGTTTTAAAGGGAAATGAAAAAAAATATCTGAATGAATGTATCGATTCAGGATGGATCGCATCAGGCGGAAAATTCATAGAATTATTTGAAAAAGAGGTTAAAAAATACACAAACGCCAAATCTGTATGCTCTATTATTAACGGTACATCCGCAATACATTTAGCACTAAAAGTTCTAGGAGTTAAAAAGGATCAGGAAGTAATAGTACCAGCTCTAACATTTATAGCGCCAATTAATGCTGTTAATTACTTAGGAGCTGAGCCTATTTTTATGGATTGTGATCAGATTGGAAATATAGATACCTGTAAAGTTGAAAAATTTCTAGACAACGAGACTTTTTTTAGGAATGGTAAAACATTTAATAAAAAAACTAAAAAACATATTTCTTGTATTGTTCTTGTGCACGTATTTGGAAATGCAATCTTTCTTGATAGATTAATTAAAATTTGCAAGAAACATAAAATAAAAGTTGTTGAAGATGCTAGCGAGAGTCTTGGAACTTTTTATACTCAAGGGAAATTTAAAAATAAACATACCGGAACTATAGGAGATGTTGGCTGCTATTCTTTTAATGCTAATAAAATTATAACCGCAGGCGGGGGAGGAATCATAAGTTCTAATGATTCTAAAATTATTAAAAAAGCTATGTATCTTTCAGCGCAAGCAAAAGATGACGCATTTAACTATGACCATCAAGAGATTGGATATAATTATAGATTGAGTAATATGCACGCAGCAATTGGGCTAGCTCAAATTGAAAGAATAGAGGAAATAATTGATCATAAAAAAAAATTACACGAGGAATATATCTTTAATTTAAAAAATAACGATAATTTCAAAATTTTAGATTCTCCAAATTTCAGTAGAAATAACTGTTGGTTAAATGTTGTTTCCTTTTTAAATAAGAAAAAAGAATTTAGAGATAAGTTAATAAAGAAATTTCTTAACAAAGGAATTAATGTAAGACCTATTTGGAAATTAAATAATACGCAGAAACCTTACTTGAAAAAGCAAACTTATAAAGTTAACACAGCGAAAAAAATCGTCTCTAATTCTATTTGTTTGCCATCAGGTTTTGGAGTTTCACAAAAGGATGTTAAAAAAATATGTTTGTTTTTAAATGAATAACATAGTTATTGTTGGCGGAGGAGGGCATGCTAGATCGTGCATAGAAACTATTAATTCAACTAAAATTTTTAAAATAATAGGGATAGTTGATGAAGCTTACGAAAAAGATACTTTTTTATACACATATAAAATACTTGGAAAAGATAAAGATTTAGAAAAGATTAAAGAAAGTTGTGATTATGCCTGCATAGGAGTTGGCCACATAAAAGAAGCAAATGTAAGAAAAAAATTATTTGAAAATCTCAAGGAAGTTGGTTACAAAATTCCAAAAATAATTTCAAGTAATTCAAAAATATCTAATTCAGCAGAAATAGGTGAAGGGACAATTATCATGAGCGGTGTTCAAATAAATTCTGGAGTAAAAATAGGGAAAAATTGTATCATCAATACTGGAGCAATCTTAGAGCATGATGTGGAGATAGATGACAATTGCCATATATCTACGGGAGTGATCATTAATGGGTCTTCATCAATTGGGCACTCGAGTTTTTTAGGTTCAGGAACAATAGTCAGAAATAATATTAAAATTGGCAGAGATAGCTTAATCGGAATGGGTTCCATAATATTAAGTGACCTTCAAGACGAAAGTTTCTTTAAACGAAAAAATTAAAATGGTTTATATAATTGCTGAAGCCGGTGTCAATCATGATGGGTCATTCAAAGATGCAAAAAAGCTTATTAAAGAAGCAAAAAAAGCTGGAGCAGATGCAATAAAGTTCCAAACATTTAAAGTAGAAAATTTTGTTAAGAAAACTTCTCCAAAAGCTGAATATCAAAAGAAAGATAGATTTAGGGAATCTCAATATGAAATGCTTAAAAGATTAGAACTTTCTTTTAATGATTTTAAAAAGCTTAAAGAATATGCAGACAAACTATCTATTGACTTTATGTCAACACCATTTGACATAGAAAGTTTAGATTTTTTAGTTTCTATTGGAGTAAAGAAATTAAAAATTCCATCTGGAGAAATAACCAATAAACCTCTTCTTCAAAAAATAGCATTGAAAAAATTGCCTACTATATTATCTACAGGAATGAGCGATCTTAAAGATATAAATAGCGCAGTAAATATTTTAAAAAAAAATGGCCTCAAGTTAAAAAATCTAACAATCTTACATTGCAATACAGATTACCCTTCAAATTTTGAAGATATAAATCTAAAAGCTATGAGTACAATTAAAAAAAAATTTGAAGTTAAAGTAGGTTACTCTGATCATACTTTAGGCTTTGAGGTTGCTCTTGGAGCAGTGGCTTTAGGAGCTGAGGTTATTGAAAAGCATTTTACTCTCGACAAAAATAGGATGGGTCCCGATCATTCTGCAAGTTTAGATCCTGAAGAATTAGAGAAATTTATTAAATCATTAAAAAATCTTAAAATTGCTTTAGGTGACGGTATAAAAAAACCTTCAAAAAGCGAAATAAAAAATATTATTCCTTCAAGAAAATCTATAGTTGCTCAAAAATCTATAAAGAAAGGCGAAATTTTTAGTGAAGAGAACTTAACTTGCAAAAGGCCAGCAAATGGAATTTCTCCTATGTATTGGGACAAAATAATTGGAAGAAAGTCTGACAAAAATTATATGATAAATGATTTGATAAAATTAAAAAAATGAAAAAAAAAATTTGTTATATCTCAAGTAGTCGCGCTGACTATGGCATTGTCTCAAATTTATTAAAAGAACTTTCAATATCAAAGGATTTTAAACTTTCAGTTATTGCTACAGGAGCTCACTTGAGCAAAAAATACGGAAATTCTATAGAAGAAATTCTCTCAGATGGTCTCAAGATAGATAAAAAAATTAAACTTGATGTTGAAAAAGATTCAGATATTGACATTGCAAAATGTATGGGCCAGGCAATTCCTAAATTCACAAAAATTTATAAAGAAATAAAACCTGATTTTATTCTTTTATTAGGGGATAGATATGAAATTTTATCTGCAGCTATTGCTTCTCAGATAAGTAATATTCCTATACTTCACCTTCATGGTGGAGAGCTAACAGAAGGAGCTTTCGACGACGCATTTAGACATTCAATAACAAAAATGTCACATGCTCATTTTACCTGTCATGATAGTTACTCAAAAAGAATAATACAAATGGGGGAAAATCCAAAAAGAGTTTTTAATGTTGGTTCTTTGGGAGTTCATAAAATAATGAATAAAAAATTTTTATCAAAGAAAGATCTAGAGCTTAAATTAAAATTTAAATTTAAAGATAAAAATATCCTATTTACTTTTCACCCAGAGACTTTGAACAAAAAAACGCACTTAGACTTTAAATTAATTTTAAGAAGCCTTAGTGAATTTAAAGATATTAATTTCTTAATAACCGAGCCAAATCATGATCCTAAAAATAATTTTTTAAGAAAAGAGTTAAGTTCTTTTGCTAAAAAAAATTCTAACTTTCATATCTTTAAAAATTTAGGACAAGAGATTTACTTCTCATGTTTAAATTATGTTGACTGCGTTGTTGGCAATTCGTCTTCTGGAATCATAGAAGTTCCTTCTTTTGGTATTCCAACAATAAATTTAGGAGAAAGGCAGGGTGGAAGATATAAAACAGATTCCATTATAAGTTGTGTCATAAATCATAACCATATCGTCAAGGCAATAAAAAAAGTATATTCAAAAAAAAACAAACAAAATGGAGTTAAAATAAATAATCCTTTCTATAAAAAAAATACGCCTGAAAATATAATAAAAATAATTTATAAAATGAAAGTTCCAAAATCCCTAAAGAAAAATTTTTTTGATTTTTAAACAATGAATAAATATCTGTATAAATCGAATTTAACAATAAAAAAAGCATTAAGTTTTTTAACCAAGACAGGAAATAAGACTTTAGTCATAGTTGGAAAAGGAAATATTTTTAAAGGAACTTTAAGCGACGGAGATATAAGAAAATCTTTGTTAGTAGGCTCTTCATTAGATGACTCTATAGAAAATATTTATCAAAAAAAATGTATAACATTTAATGAGAAAAATTTTGATAAAGAAAAAGCAATTAAAATATTTTCTTCAAAAAAAATAGACCTAATTCCAATTTTGGGTCCAGGACAAAAAGTAATAAAAATAATTTTACTAGAGGACTTGATTTTTAAACGAAAAAAAAGAAGAAATAAATTAAATATTCCGTCCATAGTTATGGCAGGAGGAGAGGGTACTAGATTAGAGCCTTTTACAAAAATTCTACCCAAGCCTCTTATTCCAATTGAAGAGGAAACAATTTTAGAAAAAATCATCTCTAGCTTTTTAACTACAGGCGTTAATGATTTCTACATCTCTATTAATTACAAAAGTAAATTAATTAAAGCTTTTTTTGAGGAACTTTCACCTAAATATAATGTAAATTTTATTGAAGAAAAAAAGCCTCTTGGCACTGCCGGCAGTTTATATATGCTAAAAAATAAGATTAAAACTCCTTTTTTCCTTTCTAATTGCGACACAATTATTAAGGCAGATTACTTAGATTTTTATAATTTTCATAAGAAAAACGGCTTTGATTTAACTCTGGTTGCTTCTGCCAAAAATTATGAAATACCTTATGGAACTTGTAATTTAAAAAATGGAAAACTGAGCTCCATAAAAGAAAAGCCTTCTCATAATTACTTAATAAATACGGGCTTGTACATACTAAATCCTCAATTATTAAATCTAATTCCAAAAAATAAATTCTTTCATATTACTCAGCTTATAGAAAAGATGATAGAAGATAAAATGAGTGTGGGTGTCTATACAATAGATGAAGATTCATGGATTGATGTTGGACAATGGGCTGAATATAGAAAAGCTATAGAAACTTTTCAATTTTAATTTAGAGAGCTAAGATTTTGATTAAAGCATTGATAGTTGGTTATGGATCGATAGGTAAACGACACCATAAGATCTTATCAAAAATGTCTATAATCGACGAAGTGAGAATTTTTACGTCTCAACGAAATTTAGGAAAAAATTTCTTCAATACCATTGAAGAATCTCTGGATTTTAATCCGGATTACATTATTATCTGTTCTGAAACTCAAGATCATCTAAGTCAATTCACTTATTTAAAAGAGAACTATAAGAAAGACTGCAAAATTCTTATTGAGAAACCTATTTTTTCAAAAAATCCTATTTCTAACTTAACAGATTCAAATACTTATGTTGGATATAATTTGAGGTTTCATCCTTTTCTAAAAATTTTAAAAGCCAAGATTAAAGATAAAAATATCTTATCAGTTGACTGCGTTTGTAATACTTTTTTACCTAATTGGAGAAAAGACATTAGTTATGAAAACTCATATAGCGCCTTTTCTTCCAGAGGAGGAGGCGTAATTCTTGATTTAAGTCATGAACTTGATTATCTGAATTGGATTTTTGGAGATCATAAAATAGAATATGTAAGAAATGGAAAAATATCTAACTTAGATGTAAAAAGTGAAGATTCAATGCTCTTTTCTGGTTATTTAAAAGATAAAATTCCACTAGAAATTTCTTTGAAATACTATTCTTTATTTGAAAGAAGATACCTTCAAGTAGAAATGGAAGAAGAGTCAATTGGTATCGACTTAATAGAAAATAAATTAATTTTAAAAAATAAAAAAAACATCAAAGAAGAGGCATTAAAAAGTTTTGATATTAATAAGACTTATTTAGATCAACATTTAGACATTCTCACTAACGACGGAGTAAATGCCTGCTCTATGAGAGAAGGGTTAAAAATATTAATTCAAATAGAAAAGTTAAAAAAATGGAAACAGAATTGAAACCTCTATGTGTAATTTGTATGAGAGAAGGCTCAAAAGGAGTAGTTGGAAAGAATTCAGTAATTATTAAAAATAAACCTCTGTTTCAGCACACTATAGAGCAAGCTATAAAATCTAAAATCTTCGAAAATATAGTAATTTCAACTGATTCAAAAAAAATGGCAAAAAAAGTAGAGACCTTAGGATTAGATGTCTGGTTTGAAAGACCAAAAAATTTAGCTCTAGACAGCTCCCCTAAATTACCCGTAATAATCCATGCACTAAAACAATCTGAAAAATACTTTAAAAAAAAGTTTCCTGTGATTTTTGATTTAGATGTTACTTCTCCTTTAAGAGAAGTTTCAGATATAAAAAAAGCCTTTGAACAGTTTAAAAAAAGCAAAGCAACAAATCTGATAAGTATTTGCAAGGCAAGAAAAAACCCTTATTTCAATATGCTTGAGTTAAAGGGAAATAAATTTTCTATAGTAAAAAAAACAAGTAAAAAGATTTACAGAAGGCAAGATGCTCCAAAAGTCTTTGAAATGAACGCATCCATTTACATATGGAAAAGAGAATACTTAGTTAGTAAAAAGCCTCTTATAAGTAAATTTACTACTTATTATGAAATGCCAGAAGATAGGTCGATAGACATAGATTCTACTAAGGATTTAAAGTATGTTAGTTTTTTAATGGATAATAAGAATGGTTAGCTCTTATAAAAATAAATTTAGTTTAAAAAATAAGTTATGTATTGTACTTGGCGGTTCTGGCTTGATAGGAAGTGAGACCTGTAGAGCATTTTTGGAATTTAATGCGAATGTTGTTTGTTTAGATTTAATCAAACCTAAAATAGATACTTCGAAAAAATTTTCATTCTACAAATTTGATTGCTCCAATTTAGATCTTTTAGAAGAAAACTTAGAAAAAATTTATAAAGAAGCAGGTATCCCTGATGTTTTTGCTAATTGCTCTTATCCAAGAACAAAAAATTGGTCAGATTCATCTTTCCAAAAACTTAATTTAAAAACTTTAGAAGAAAATATCAAATTGAACTTGATTTCTTCTACATGGATTTCAAAATTAATAGCAGAAAAAATGAAAAAAAATAAAGTAAAAGGAAGCATAATTCATTTAGGTTCTATTTATGGAGAAAAGGCACAAAATCTAAATATATATAAAGGAACAGATATGGAAGAAAATGCTATTTATCCAATTATTAAGGGAGGAATAATAAGTTTTACTAAGCAAATGGCTTCTGTTTATGGGAAAAATAATATTAGAGTAAATACAATTTCTCCAGGTGGCATAGAAGGCAATGTTGCTGGAAAAGACTCAAAACAAGAAAAATCTTTTATAGAAAATTATAGTTATAACGCTCCTCTTAAAAGATTAGCAAGGAAAGATGAAATAGGCTCCGCAATGGTATTTTTAGCTTCGGAAGCATCCTCTTACATTACTGGAACAAATCTATTAATTGATGGTGGTTGGACTTCAGTATAAAGAATAAATGGATATATTTAGATGCTCAAATTGTTTGAACTTATCAACTAGACCAAGAATTTCTTTTGATGAGAGAGGTTGGTGTAATGCTTGCCAATGGTCTGAAGAAAAACTGAAAATAGATTGGCCCTCTAGGCAATCAGAACTTAAAAATACTTTAAAAAAAGAAAAAAATAATAAGTCTGATTTTGATTGTATTGTTCCTGTAAGCGGAGGGAAAGATGGTTCGTACGTTTCATATCAACTTAAACATATACACGGTCTTAATCCTTTGGCAGTTACTATAAGGCCTCCACTTGAGATGGACTTAGGAAAAAAAAATCTTGAAAATTTTATTGATTCTGGTTTTGATCATATTCACATTTCTCCTAATAAAGAGGCAATGAGACAACTTAACAAACATGGTTTTATAGAAAAGGGTTTTCCTTATTATGGATTTTTAGTAGCAATCCATACGGCTGTTTTAAGGATTGCTGTAAATCTAGGAATAAATCTTATTGTTTATGGCGAAGATGGAGAAGTTGAATATGGTGGATCTACAGAAACAAAAAATAACGCAACTTATGATACCTCATATCAAAGGAAAATTTATTTAGAAGACGGTTATGAAAAAGTATTAAATAAACTTGATGTCTCAGAAAAGGATTTATATTTTTTTAAGTTTCCACAAGAAAAAGAAATAAAAAATATAAAATTAACTCACTGGTCATATTATGAGTCATGGGATCCTTATAGAAATTATTTAATTGCTAAAAAGTTCTGTGGATTGAGTGAAAACACTGATTCCAATCAAGGAACATTTACTAATTTTGCTCAAAACGATCAATATTTATACGCTCTTCATACTTATTTAATGTTTTTAAAATTTGGATTTGGAAGAAGTACACAAGATGCAGGAATTGAAATAAGAAGAGGCGCAATGACAAGAGAACAAGGTTTAAATTTAGTTAATTTATATGATGATTGTTATCCAGAAGAATTTATACCCTTTTATTTAGATTATTATCAAATGAGCCTCAAAGAATTTAATTCAATTATAGATAATTGGGCAAACAAAGAAATTTTTAAAAAAGTGGGAGATCGTTGGCGAATGATTCGTCAATTCGATTAATGAGAAAACCGGTCATTTCAATAATAGATTATGGGATGGGAAATATTTGGTCTGTATCTAGTGCTATTGAATATTTAGGATTTAAAAGTAATATTCTTACCGCACCTGAAGAAATTATAATGGCTGAATGCATAGTGCTCCCAGGAGTTGGCTCTTTTAAGGATGCAATGCATACCATAAAAAAAAATTGCTTGGATGTCGCCATTCTAGAGTCCGCTAAGAAAGGAACAAATATTTTAGGAATATGTTTAGGAATGCAATTATTGGGATTGTCTAGCGAAGAAGATGGTTTAAATACAGGCCTTGCAATCGTTAAAAAAGAAGTAAAGATCTTCGACAAAGAAAAATTAATTGAAAAAAAAATTCCTCATATTGGATTTAATTCTGTTAAAAGCATAGGTGATAGTAAGTTATTTAAAGGGTTAAAAAAGACCAATGATTTTTATTTCGTTCATTCATTTAAGATGGGTTTAGACGAAAAAGATAAGAAATATGGCGAGTGTACTTATGGAGAAAAGTTTCTTGCATCTTTCGAAGAAGATAATATTTTTGGCACACAATTTCATCCTGAAAAGAGTCAAACTAATGGACTGAAGGTTCTTAAAAACTTTTTATCTTTTTAATGTAATGTTAAAAAAAAGACTCATTTTTACATTACTTTTTAACGAAAATAATTTTGTATTAAGTAGAAATTTTGGACTTCAAAAAGTAGGAGACTTAAATTGGTTGGAGAAAAATTATCGTTTTTCAAAGGTAGCATCTTCAATTGACGAGTTAATAATTCTAGATGTATCAAGAACAGAAAGAGACATATCTATTTTTAGTGATCAAATAAAAAATTTAACCAAAGAATGTTTTGTGCCAATTGCTGCTGGAGGTGGAATAAAAGCATTAGAAGATGCTTCAATTATTTTAAGATCTGGAGCTGATAAAATAGTTTTAAATTCATTACTTTTCGAAGATTCAAAAGAAGTAGAAAAAATATCAAAAAAATTTGGCAAACAATCAATTGTTGCTTCAGTAGATTTAAAAAAAGAAAAAGATCAATATAGAATTTTTGTAAAGAATGGTCTAAAAAAAATAGATATAAGTGCGAAAGAATGGATTAAAGAAATCAATAGAATGCCCGTTGGTGAGATTATCATAAATTCAATTGATCAAGATGGTACAGCTCAAGGATTAGATCTCCAGATTTTAGATTTAATAGATCAAGATTTTAATATGCCCTTAATATTAGCTGGTGGTGCAGGACATCATCTGCATATTTCAAAAGCCCTTGAACATAAAAATGTTGATGCAGTATCTACTGCTCACTTATTTAATTTTGTAGGAGATGGATTAAAAAAATGTAGAGATGGCTTGATTTCTGAAGGTTTTGAATTAGCTTACTGGGAAAAAAATATAAGAGAATGAAAAAAATTCTAATAGCAGGAGC
>MDTG01045623.1_pt1 | contig 14476 bp, 12 predicted proteins | sample 811421 | NCBI WGS metagenome assembly MDTG01 (sample SAMN05326645, study PRJNA326480) | marine metagenome | isolation source: seawater | place: Pacific Ocean: South East | collected 2011
GAAGTGGTGGTTCGCCACGAGACCCTGTCCATGGGCTGGTGCCTCGACTGCCACCGCAATCCCGTGGACCGGCTCCGGCCGGTGAACGAAGTCACCAACCTCGCCTACGACCAGCGGACCGAACTCTCCTACGAGGAGCGCGTCGCGCTGAAGGACCTCTATCACATCAACCCCTCGGAAAACTGCTCCACATGTCATCGTTGAACCAGGGCGGGGCAAATCCCGGGAAGACCGGCTGCGAGCGCGAGGAAGCGCCCGTGGTGCCGGCTCGGCGCGCCTACTGGCGCAGCCTCGACGACCTGCACGACACCGAGGACTTCCGGGCGTGGATGCATCGTGAATTCCCGTCGGACGCCGACCTGCTCGAGGGCGAGGATCGTCGTCAGTTCATGAAGGTCATGGGCGCCTCGTTCGCGCTCGCCGGACTGGGCGTGGCCGCCTGCCGACGCATCCCCGAGACCCACATCGTCCCGTACTCCGCCCGTCCCGCGGGCCGGGTCCCCGGGCAGCCCATCTACTTCGCGTCCGCATCCGAGCGGGGCGGGGTGGCCAAGGGGCTCCTCGTGCGGAGCATCGACGGTCGACCGATCAACCTCGAGGGGAATCCCGAACACCCGACCTCCGTCGGCGCCTGCGATTCGATCACCCAGAGCGGGATCCTCGAGGCGTACGACCCGCACCGAAGCCGCTTCGTCCTCCGTGACGGGGTGGGATCCAACGCGGCCGCGTTCGCGACCTGGTCCGAACAGCGGTTCGGCGTCGAACTCCGCAAGTCCGACGGCGCCGGTCTCGCGGTCCTCGCCGAATGTTCCGGCAGCCCCAGCATGCAGCGGATGCGGGACGATTTCATGGCCGCCTTCCCGAAGGCGACCTGGCACGAGTGGGAGCCGATCACCGGCGACGAGGAGCGTGCCGGAACCGAGCTCGCGTTCGGCTCGCCGCAGCGCGTCCACCCGAATCTCGAACCGGCCGACATCGTGGTGTGTCTCGACGCCGATCCCCTCTCGACGCATCCCAACGCGAGTCGGCTCGCCCGGGACTGGGCCTCGAACCGCCGCCTCGACGCCAAGAATTCCGAGGAACAGCAGCTGAGTCGGGTCTACGCGGTGGAGGGCGTGCTCTCGATCACCGGGATGAGCGCCGACGATCGGATGGCGGTCCGCAGCGGTGACGTCGCCGCGGTGGCGGCCTCGATCGCCCGGGGCGTGGGCGTCTCGATGAACGGACTCGAGGAACTCGCGGGCACCGCCGCCTTCGAGGGGCGCAACGCCGAGATCCTCGCCGCGATGATCCGCGACCTGAAGGCCCACCCGGGCAGGTGCATCGTGATGGCCGGCAGGGGCCAGCCACCGGCGGTGCACGCCTTGACCGCGGTGATCAACGAGGCGCTCGGGAACGTCGGCGAGACGGTGACCTACACCGACAGTCCGGCACCGTCCCGGATCGCCGACATTCGCTCGCTCACGGAGTCGCTCGACGGCGGTTCGGTCGAGACGCTCGTGGTGATCGGCGGCAACCCGGTCTACGACGCGCCGGCCGATCTCGACTTCGCGACGGCGATCGGTCGCGCCAAGGAGGTCGTCCATCTCTCGCTGCGTGCCAACGCGACCTCCGCGGTCTCCACCTGGCACCTGCCCCGGACGCACTTCCTCGAGAGCTGGGGGGATGTCCGGGCGTACGACGGCACCATCTCGATCGTGCAGCCCACCATCCAGCCGATGATGCCGATCGACCAGAAGGGCTGGAGCCCCATCGAGCTGCTCGCCCAGTTGTCCGGGGCCGAACCGGGGGCCGGCTACGACATCGTCCGGGCCACCGAGGCCGCCCGGTCTCGGACGTCCGGGACCACCTTCGAATCGCACTGGCGCCAGATCCTGAATGCCGGGATCATCGAGGACACCGCCTGGCCGGTGATGACCCCGAGCCTCGACGCGGGCCGGGTGTCGGGCGGCGTGGGGAGCCTGGCCGCGGCGCGGTCCACGATCGGCGCTGACGACCTCGAACTGGTGTTCACCGCCGACGCCCGGATCTACGACGGCCGCTTCGCGAACCTCGGCTGGCTCCAGGAGCTTCCCGACGCGGTCACCAAGATCACCTGGGACAATGCGCTGCTGGTCAGTCCGTCGCTCTACAAGGCGAAGGGCCTTCGGATGGGCGACGTGGTCTCGGTGAACGCGGGTGGACGCGAGATCGAGGCCGCCATCTTCCCGGTCCCGGGGATGGCCGCCGGCACGCTCGCGATCTCCCTCGGCTGGGGCCAGGGGGAGGACGCGGGCCCGATCGCGGCCGACGCCGGCTTCGACGCGTATCCGGTGCGGACCACCACCGCCTCCTGGATCGCGGACGGGGCCACGATCTCGTCGACCGGCGGCACCTACTCGTTCGCACAGACCCAGGACCACGGCGCGATGGATGCGCTGATTCCGGACATCCCGCTCGCCGGGATCCAGGAGCGGCTTCCGACCCTCGTCCGCGAGACGAACCTCGAGGACTACCGCGGCCACCCCGACTTCGCGAAGCACCGCGTGCACGTCGCCCACCGCCTGAGCCTCTGGGAGGAGACGAACCTCGACGGCGCGAAGTTCCGCTGGGCGATGTCGATCGACCTCAACACCTGCATCGGATGCGGCTCCTGCGTGACGGCCTGCCAGGCGGAGAACAACATCCCGATCGTCGGCAAGGACCAGATCGCGCGAGGGCGCGAGATGAGCTGGATCCGCATCGACCGCTACTTCAAGGGCGACGATCCCTCCGCCCCGGAGGCCGTCTTCGTCCAGCCCGTCACCTGCATGCAGTGCGAGAACGCGCCGTGCGAGCAGGTCTGCCCGGTCGCGGCGACCGTCCACGACAAGGACGGCCTGAACGTGATGGTCTACAACCGCTGCATCGGCACCCGCTACTGCAGCAACAACTGCCCCTACAAGGTGCGACGATTCAACTGGTTCGACTACTGGCGACGGGAGCCGATCCGCGAGCAGGAGGGCATCTTCGCGGTGAAGCCCGACTACTACACCTCGGGCGGTCCCGACGAGTGGCGTCGCATGCAGATGAACCCCGACGTCACCGTCCGCAACCGCGGCGTGATGGAGAAGTGCTCGTTCTGCGTGCAGCGGATCAACGCCGCGAAGATCGAATACAAGAACAAGTGGGCCCAGGAGGGCGGTACCGCGACGAGTCCCGACTGGAACATTCCGGACGGCGCCATCAAGTGCGCCTGCGAGCAGGCGTGCTCCACCGGCAGCATGGTGTTCGGTGACCTCAACGATCCGAACAGCGAGGTCTCCCGGCTCATGAAGAAGCAGGTCTCCTACCAGCTGCTCGAGGAGCTGAACACCAAGCCGAGGGTCCGCTACCTCGCGAAGGTCTCGAATCCCGGCGTGCCGTTCGAATCCGCGCACGACGATCATCACGACGACGATCACCACGGCGGCCACGCCGCCGCGGCCAACCTCGCCGAGGAAGTGCGATCATGAGTTCCATCAGGGCAGACCAGGTCGGCGGTCGCATCACCGACAACACCGACGAGGTCCCGGGCACCCGGGCCCCGCTCGTGCTGAACATGGACAAGTTCGGCCAGGTGACGAACGCGGTCGCGAAGGTCAGCGAGTCCACCGGAGCCCCGCTCGCCTGGTACATCGGTTTCGCGGGGGCCCTCGGTCTCCTCGGCCTCCTCGGCTTCTGCATCCTCTACCTGATCGTCACCGGCGTCGGGGTCTGGGGACTGAACACCCCGATCGCCTGGGCCTACGACATCACGAACTTCGTGTTCTGGGTCGGCATCGGTCACGCCGGCACGCTGATCTCCGCGATCCTCTTCCTGTTCCGGCAGAACTGGCGGACCGGGGTCAACCGGTTCGCGGAGTCGATGACGATCTTCGCGGTCATGTGCGCCGGCATCTTCCCCGGGATCCACGTCGGCCGGGTCTGGGTGGTCTACTGGCTGTTCCCGCTCCCGAACCAGATGGAGATGTGGCCGCAGTTCCGAAGCCCGCTGCTCTGGGACGTGTTCGCGGTGAGCACCTACTTCACCGTCTCGACCCTCTTCTGGTACACGGGGATGATTCCCGATCTCGCCACGCTGCGGGACCGGGCGAAGGGACGTCTGCAGCAGATCGGCTACGGGCTCTTCGCGCTCGGATGGCGGGGGAGCAACCGGCACTGGCATCGCTACGAGCGGGCCTACCTGCTGCTCGCGGCGCTGTCGACCCCGCTGGTGCTCTCGGTCCACTCCGTCGTGTCTTTCGACTTCGCGGTCAGCCAGCTCCCCGGCTGGCACACCACCATCTTCCCGCCCTACTTCGTGGCGGGTGCGGTGTTCTCCGGATTCGCGATGGTGGTGACCCTCGCGGTTCCCGCCCGGGAGCTGTTCGGGCTGAAGAACCTGATCACGCTCCGGCACCTCGACAACATGAACAAGGTCGTCCTGGTGACCGGCAGCATCGTCGGTTACGCGTACGCGATGGAGTTCTTCATCGCCTGGTACTCCGGGGCCATCTACGAGAAGTTCGCCTTCGTGAACCGTGCGTTCGGCCAGTACTGGTGGGCCTACCTGCTCATGGTCAGCTGCAACGTGATCACGCCGCAGCTCTTCTGGTTCAAGGCGATCCGGACCAGCATCCCGATCATGTTCTTCCTCAGCCTCGTGGTGAACGTCGGCATGTGGTTCGAACGGTTCGTCATCATCGTGAGCTCGCTCGCGAACGACTTCCTGCCCAGTTCCTGGGAGTTCTTCACCCCGACCTGGGTCGACATCGGAACCATGGCCGGGGCCTTCGGCCTGTTCTTCACCCTGTTCCTGTTGTTCTGCCGCTTCCTCCCCATGATCGCCATCGCCGAAGTGAAGATGATCATGCCCGCCGCCGATCCCCACCACGGCGATCATGACCACGATCACGGGGACGGCCACGGCACCCCGGCGACCGCGAACGGAGACCAGTCGTGACCACGTTCGAGACACCAACCCCGACCGTCGATCCGGCGAAGACCGCCGAGACACCGAAGCTCCACGGCCTCCTCGCGGAGTTCGAGACGCCCGGTGACGTCCTGAAGGCGGCCGAGAAGGTCCGTGAGGCGGGTTACCGCTGGTGGGACTGCTGCACGCCGTTCCCCGTGCACGGGCTCGACGGCGCAATGGGCATCAAGCCGACCATCCTTCCCGTCATGGTCTTCTTCGCGGGCTTCACGGGCCTGATGACCGCCTTCATCCTGCAGGCCTTCACGAACTCCTCGGGCATGTCCGTCTGGGCGCTGGTCTGGGTGACCGGCTATCCGTACCTGATCTCCGGCAAGCCGCTGCTCTCGATCCCGGCCTTCATCCCGGTGATGTTCGAACTGACGATCCTCTTCTCGGCCCTCACCTGCGTGTTCGGCATGTTCGGGATGAACGGTCTTCCCAGGCTGTACCACCCGCTCCTCGCGAACGACCGGTTCCGCCGGGTCACGGACGATCGGTTCTACATCGTGATCGAGGCGCGTGATCCGAAGTTCTTCCAATCCCGGACCGAGGCGTTCCTCGATTCGATCGGCGCAGTCGCGGTCGAGGAGGTCGAGGACTGATGCCACGAATCATCGTCTACAGCGTGATGGTCCTCCTGATGCTGGCGCTGATCCCGCCGGTGGTGGCGGCGCGGGTCCGTTCGTCGCCGTCGCCGAACCGACCGATCCACCTCGTCCAGGACATGGACATCCAGGCGAAGTTCAAGCCGCAGACCCTGAACCCCCTCTACGCCGACCAGCGGGCGATGCGGCCCGAGGTCGTCGGCACGGTGGCCCGCGGGGAGACCTTCCTCGACACGCACCTGCAGAACGGCGTCGTCGACGGCGGCTGGGCGGAGTCGCTTCCGGACGCGGTGGCCCGTGACCTCGACACCGTGGAACGAGGCCGCCAGCGATACAACATCTACTGCGCCCCCTGCCACGGATGGAACGGTGCCGGCAACGGCCCCGTGAACCAGCGTGCGGTCGAACTGATGAACAACGCGGACGGGCCCCCGGACGGCACCAGCTGGACGCAGGCCCGCAATCTCCACGATCCGGGGTGGAGCGAACAGCCGATCGGGCAGATCTACAACACGATCACCAACGGGAAGAACTCGATGGCGGGCTACGGGTCGCAGGTCGGAGTGGACGACCGCTGGGCGATCGCGCTCTACGTCAAGGCCCTGCAGCGCAGTCAGAACGCCGCGCTCCAGGACGTCCCGACCGACCAGCGATCGGAGCTCAACCGATGAGCAGCGTCCACGTCGCCGCCCCCGATCTCTCCGAGGGGAACGTCCGCCTCGGTACCGCGGCCATGACGGTCCAGCAGGGTGCGGGGCTCGTCGGTCTCATCGGACTGGTGGCCAGCACGGTCATCGGCCTCGGAGGCATGTTCGGGGTCACGCCCACCTTCTTCATGAAGAGCTGGACCCAGAACTACCTGTTCGTCCTCTCGATCTCGCTCGGAGCGCTCTTCTTCGTCTTCATCCAGCACCTCACCCGGGCGGGCTGGAGCACGACCGTCCGACGTCCGGCGGAGGTCATCGCCGCGAACCTGAAGTGGGCGTGGGTCGGCCTCATCCCCTTCGCGCTCCTCTGGCTCTCCGGCGGGGGCCATGCGGAGGGCGGCGATCACGCCCACGCGCACGGCGGCTGGGGCCCGGGCGCCCTCTTCCCGTGGGCGGACCTCGAGGCGATGAAGGCCCATCACCCCGACGAATACAAGGTCGTGAAGGCGAAGACCGCCTACCTGAACTCGACCTTCTTCTGGATCCGCGCCGTCGTGTACGTCACCTTCTGGGGGATCGCCTCGACCTGGTTCCTGCGCACCAGCATGGCGCAGGACGCGACTGGCGACGTCCGCATCACGCAGCGGATGCAGAAGATGGCGGCCCCGACCGCGATCCTGTTCGGCATCACGATCACCTTCGCGGCCTTCGACTGGATCATGTCCCTGAGCCCGGCGTGGTTCAGCACGATGTTCGGCGTGTACTTCTTCTGCGGGTGCTGCACCTGCGGATTCGCGACGATGATCATCGCGGTGCTCCGGATCCAGTCGCTGGGCCGACTGCAGGGCGTGGTCAACCGCGAGCACTACCAGGACCTCGGCAAGCTCCTCTTCGCCTTCGGCATGGTCTTCTGGGCCTACATCGGCTTCAGCCAGTACATGCTCATCTGGTACGCGAACATCCCCGAGGAGACCGGCTGGTTCCTCGCCCGGCAGATCGGCGGGTGGGGCACGGTCTCCTTCGTCCTGCTCTTCGGCCACTTCGTGGTGCCGTTCGTGGCCCTGATCTCGAAGTGGACGAAGCGGATGTCCTGGTACCTGACGGGCGCGGCGGTCTGGATGCTCTTCTTCGGCTGGTTCGACCTCTACTGGCTCGTGATGCCGGTCATCCCGGAGGACGCCATGACCGCGAAGACGTACATGGAGGTCGTCGAGGCGAACGCCGACGAGCCCACCCACCTGTTCAACCCCCTCAATTTCACCATGCTCGCGGGGGTCGGAGGCACGTTCCTCTGGATGACCATCCGGCGCATGCGGCAGACGACTCTCCTCGCAGTCCGGGATCCGCGACTCCACGAGGGCCTTGCGTTCGAAAACCAGTGAGGAGCCCCGGGCCGCAGCAAGGTCCGGAAACACGACCATGAGCGATCAGCAGGAAAATTCCGAACCCTTCGACTACCGGTCCCAGATGGACGATCCCGAGCCCGGGGCGACCTGGTTCCTGTCGCTCGTCAGTCTCGTCCTGATGGTGGTGGTGGTGCTGGCGTCGGTCGCGATGTACTTCGGGTTCGCCGAGGGCGAGATCGATCGAAAGATCGTCGATCGGCCGACGGTCGAACTCCAGAAGCTCCGACTCTCGCAGGAGGAGCAGCTCACCGAATACCAGCGATACGAGGTCGAGGACGCCGAAGGCAACATGGTCGAGCGGATCCGGATCCCGGTCTCCCGCGCGATGGAACTGGTGGTCGCCGACAGTCGCGCCGACGCCGACGCCGAAGCGGATGGAGCAGTCGCCCAACGATGATCGACACGGTCCTTCCAAGCCCGCCCGCCCGCCCCGCCGACGGACACCGTCCGGGCGTGGCGTCGCGCGCACTTGGAACGGGACTGCTCCTGCTGGCCTCCACCGTGCTGCCGGCGACCCAGGCCGTCGCGCAGGATGCCGGCTCGGGGGAGTACACCGAGGCGCTCCCGGAGGAACTGGTCGGGGTCGACATCGTCGAGCATCTCGACGAGACGCTTCCGCTGGACCTCGTCTTCACCGACGAGGACGGGGAGGAGGTCAGGCTCGGCGACATCATCGACGGCGAGCGTCCCACGATCCTCCAGATCGGATACTTCAAGTGCCCGATGCTGTGCAATCTCGTCCTCAACGAGGCGATGGACGGTCTTTCCGGGGTCGACGATCTCACCGCCGGAACCCACTTCGACCTCGTCGCGCTGAGCATCAATCCCACCGAGGGCCACGAACTCGCGCGGGTGAAGAAGGAAGGCTACCTGCTGGAATACGCCCGACCGGGCGCTTCCAGGGGTTTCCACTTCCTGACCGGGTCGGCGGAGAACACCAAGGCCCTCGCCGATGCGGTGGGGTTCCAGTACCGCCTCCAGGACGACGGCGAATACGCCCACGCCGCCGCACTCTTCGTCATCACCCCGGACGGCCGGATCTCCCGGTACCTCTACGGGGTCCGATACGAGCCGGCCACCCTCCGTTTCGCCCTGATGGAGGGGGCCGAGGGCCGGATCGGCTCGACCCTCGAGCGATTCATTTTGTGGTGTCACGTCTACGACCCCGATTCCGGGTCCTACCATCTCCTCGCGTTTCGAGTGATGCAGCTGGGTGGACTCGCGACGGTGTTCGTCATGGTGGTGGGTGTCGGGCTTCTCTGGCTTCGCGATCGGCATCGAAGCCCCGGCACCGGATCTCGTGATCGGATCGCCCCCACGGAGGCTGGTCGATGACCCGCCTCGTCGTTTCGCTACACCGGTCCGTACGGCCGGCCTCCTCCGCCCGCGTCCCTGACGGAAGTCGACGACCCGGGTCCGCCTCGAGCAAGTCATGATCGATCTCACTTCGACCGTCGTCGACATCCTCTCCGCCACCGTCGTCACCGTGCAGGACATGGCGGATGTCGCGGCGCCCGCTGCGCAGGAGGCGACCTCCGCGGCGGCGGCCCCCAAGGAGGAGGTCCGCGAACTCGGAGGCGATTTCTGGATGCCGCCCGCGGCGAGCACCCTCGCGCCCGCGACCGACTTCGCGTTCCAGGTGATCACCTGGCTCTCGTACGTGTTCTTCTTCGGAATCACCATCGCGCTCGTCTACCTGACCGTGAAGTTCCGCCAGAAGGGGACGGATGTGAACTACGATGCGGGAGCGCCGGTCCACAGCACGCCGCTCGAGGTGGGCTGGACCGTGATCCCGCTGCTGCTGGTGATCGCGATCTTCTTCATGGGATTCAAGGGCTTCCTCGATCTCTCGACGCCTCCGAAGGACGCGTACGAGATCAACGTGACGGCCGCGCAGTGGTCCTGGAGCTTCAAGTACCCGAACGGTGCGACGAGCAACGACCTCGTCGTTCCCGCCGGCCAGCCGGTAAAGCTGGTGATGCGGTCGAGCGACGTGCTGCACAGCCTGTACATCCCCGACTTCCGGGTCAAGAAGGACGTCGTTCCCGGGCGATACTCCTATCTCTGGTTCCAGGCCGACGAGCCCACGGGATTCGTCCCGGAGGACCGGTCCGCGAGGACCGCGATCGGCCACCACCTCTTCTGCACCGAATACTGCGGCAAGGATCACTCCAACATGAACCGCAAGGTGTTCGTGCTGGACGAGACCGAATTCAAGGAGTGGGAGACGACGCAGGCCCGCTGGCTCGACGAGGTCCCGGACGAGGATCTCTACATGGTCGCCGGTCCGAAGCTCTTCCTCCGGTGCTCGAACTGCCACTCCATCGACGGCACCGCGGGCACGGGCCCATCCTGGGGCGACCAGACCTCCGGCTCGCTCGCCGGGCTCGGCACGCTCTGGGAGCGGGTCACCGAAGGCACCTCGCCGATCGACGGCGGGACCCGCGACAACGGGGGCAAGAAGCTCGCCGACTACATCGGGCCCGGGAAGCTCTACGAGACGCCCGAGGACTACATCCGGGAATCGATCTACAACCCCGGAGCCCTCCTGATCTCCGGCTACGGCCCGAACATGCCTCACTTCCGAGGCCAGTTGAGCGATCGCGCGGTGGACGCGATCATCGGAATGATCAAGAACATCGACCAGTTCGACCCCAAGGGCCGGTACGTTGGCGACGTACCGAACTGATCGGCCCGAAGACCGGCCGGCGGACCAGCCGGCAGACATGACCCCGGATCCCCTCCAAGCCCGCGGGATCCGGCCCGATAATCCCCCTCGATCCCCGAGGCACGCAACGCGTTTCAACGACCGCCTCATTCGCAGCAGAGACCCGTCATGACCACGCTCGAAGCAACCTCACCGAACGCATCCAACGCCCCGGACCCGCCGGTCGACAACTATCTCACCTACACGAGAGGCGTCCTCTCCTGGGTGTTCACCCTCGACCACAAGCGGATCGGCCTCATGTACCTCGTGGCGGTGCTGGGTTCGTTCCTGGTCGGCGGCATCTTCGCCCTCCTGGTCCGGACGGAGCTGCTGACCCCCGGTGCGACGATTCCCGGCGTCGATGCGGACGTCTACAACCAGTTCTTCACGCTCCACGGCGCGATCATGGTGTTCCTGGTGATCATCCCCTCGATCCCCGGAGCCCTCGGCAACTTCGTGCTGCCGATCATGCTGGGCGCGAAGGACGTCGCGTTCCCGAGGCTGAACCTCGGCAGCTTCTACCTCTGGATCATCGGCGCGATCCTCGCGGTGCTCTCGCTCGTCTACGGCGGATTCGACACCGGCTGGACCTTCTACACGCCCTACTCGACCACCACCTCCACCGGCGGCGTGATCCCGGTCGTGACCGGGGTGTTCATCCTCGGCTTCAGTTCGATCTTCACCGGCCTCAACTTCGTGGTCACCATCCACAAGCTGCGGCCTCCCGGCATGACGTGGTTCCGAATGCCGCTGCTGCTCTGGGCCCTCTACGCGACGGCGCTGATCCAGGTGCTCGCGACCCCCGTGCTCGGCATCACCCTCCTCATGCTCATCGTGGAGCGGGTCTTCCAGATCGGTCTCTTCGACCCGGCGATGGGTGGCGACCCGGTGCTGTTCCAGCACTTCTTCTGGTTCTACTCGCACCCCGCCGTGTACATCATGATCCTGCCGGCGATGGGCATCATCTCGGAGATCATCTCCGTCCACGCCCACCGTCACATCTTCGGCTATCGCTTCATCGCGTTCAGCTCCGTGGCGATCGCCATCTTCTCGTTCCTGGTCTGGGGACACCACATGTTCACGTCGGGCCAGAGCCCGCTCATGAACGTGGTCTTCTCGCTGATCACCTTCTCGGTCGCCATCCCCTCGGCGATCAAGGTGTTCAACTGGATGGCGACCCTCTACCGGGGTTCCATCAGCATCAACACCCCGATGCTGTACGGACTGGGCTTCATCTTCCTGTTCACGATCGGCGGCCTCACGGGCCTCCACCTCGGAACCCTGAACACCGACATCCACCTCCACGACACCTACTTCGTGGTGGCCCACTTCCACTACGTGATGATGGGATCGGCCCTGATCGCCATGATCGGCGGGCTCCACCACTGGTGGCCGAAGATGGTGGGGAAGATGTACGACGAGAAGTGGGGGATCATCGGCTTCACGCTGGTGTTCATCGGCTTCAACGTGACCTTCTTCACCCAGTTCATGCTGGGCAGCCACGGCATGCCGCGGCGGTACTACAACTACGAACCCGAGTTCCAGATCTACCACGTGATCTCGACCATCGGGTCCTACATCATGGCCGCCGGATTCTTCTGGACCCTGTTCTACCTCGTCCAGTCGCTCTTCTCCGGCGCCAAGGCCCCGGCGAACCCGTGGGGTGGACGGAGCCTGGAGTGGCAGTGCACCTCGCCCCCTCCCCACGACAACTTCAAGACGACGCCCTCCGTCGGCGACTGCTACGACTTCAGCGTCGTCGAGTGGGACGAGGAGGAGGGCGGCTACGTCATCAATCGCTCGAAGGTCGAAGAGTCGAGTCCTGATCACTGATTCCCCCCGACCGGGAGACCCGGTCGCGCCGTTCCTTCCACCCGCCCGGGAATCCCTTCTCCCGCACGCCACACCGGAGCCAATCGGATGACCTCCATCCAGGCCAACCCATCGGATCACGCCGACGACCACGGTCACGACGACCACGGCCACGGACACGATCCGAACCTCGCCCACCACTTCGAGTCCATGGAGCAGCAGATGGACTCGGGGAAGCTCGGGATGTGGCTCTTCCTCGCGACGGAGGTCCTCTTCTTCGGGGGCCTGTTCGTCGCGTACGCGGTGCTTCGGGCCCGGAATCCGGAGGTCTTCTCCTACGCCAGCCTGTATCTCGACACGGTCATGGGGGGCATCAACACCTGCGTGCTGATCCTCTCGAGCCTCACGATGGCACTCGCGGTCCGATACGCGCAGGAGGGACGAAAGCGACTTCTGGTCCTCTGTCTCTGGCTGACCATGGGCGGGGCCGTCGGATTCTGCGTGATCAAGTACTTCGAGTACTCCCACAAGATCCACGACCACCTCGTGTGGGGCGGGACGTTCTACGAGCCGGTGGATGAAGCCCAGAAGCTGCTGCTCGAGACCCCGGAGGAGGCGCTGGATGCGCCCCTCGTCGACGGTCCCGTCGAGGCGGACGCGGCCGCGGCCCGGGACATCGCGATGTCCCAGATCGTGAACATGCCCGAGGAGGCGGCCTCCAGCGTCAAGACCGCGGTGCTGGGCCCCGCGGGCCTTTCCGCGGGACCGGCCGCCGCCGAGGCGGCCATCGAGGAGAAGGAGAGCGACGGTCATTCGGCCGCGGGGCATCTCGGTGATCCCGAGATGCCGGTCGGAACGCACCTGTTCTTCGGCATCTACTTCTGCATGACGGGCCTCCACGGAATCCACGTGCTCATCGGGATGGCCGTGATCGGCTGGCTCATCTGGAGATCGCAACGCGGCGACTTCGGTCCCAAGTACAACACCCCGGTCGATCTCGGTGGCCTCTACTGGCACATCGTCGACCTGATCTGGATCTTCCTGTTCCCGCTCTTCTACCTGATCCACTGAGGTTCCAGCCCCGTTCCGGTCCCCCGCGCTCGAACCAAATCGCGAGTCCCACCCATGTCGACCGACACGATCACCGCCGAATTGAACGACGACGACCACGACGATCACGGTCACGTGCACATCGTGAGCTACGGGACGCTCTTCGGCGTCGGCTTCGGGCTCCTGCTGCTGACGATCGTCACGGTCGCGGTGCGGTACGTGGACGCCGGCGAGCTGAACATGCCCATCGCGCTCGGAATCGCCGGGGTCAAGGCGACGCTCGTCGCCCTCTACTTCATGCACCTTCGCTGGGACCGCCCCTTCAATTCGCTGGTCCTCGTCAGTTCGATGGTGTTCGTGGTGCTGTTGATGATCTTCGTCCTCATGGACACCGCCCAGAACGCGCCCCAGGTGTTCAAGGGCAACGCCCCGAAGGTCCAGGAGGTCCTCTCCGTCGAGGCGCCGGGGGCCCCGATCGCCGAGCAGTCGCAGATTCCCTGATCCCGATCGTCGAGGGGCGTGCGGGTGATCGAGCCGACTTCGAGCGGGTCGCTCCGTGCGACGCCCCCCGCGGCCCGGGATGAACCATGGCCAACATCGTCTCGCCATTCGAGGATCCGGAACGTCGGCTCGCGGCCGGTCGGTTCGGCATGCTGATCTTCATCGCGTCGCTGGCGATGATCTTCGCGGGGGCGATCCTCGGCGTGCTGGTGGTGAGGCTGGAGGACGAGGGGACCTGGCCGCCGCCGGGGATGCCGCAGCTGCCATGGTCGCTGCTGGCCAGCACCGTGGTCCTCGTCGCATCGAGCGCGACCTTCCTTCGATCGACCCGCGCCCTGCGTCGCGACGATCGTCCGGTCTTCGTTCGCTGGTTGACCGTGACCCTCGTCCTCGCGCTCGTGTTCCTCGTCGTGCAGGCCTATGCGTGGTGGGACCTGCTCGGCCGGGGGATGGACTTCTCCCGTCACCTCTACGCGTGGACGTTCTACTTCCTGACCGGGCTCCACGCCGTCCACGTGCTGGGCGGGGTGATTCCGCTCTGGATCGTCACCCGCCGGGTGCTCCGCGGCGATCTTTCCGCGCCGGTGCGCCGCGGCGTCGCGTACACCGCGATGTACTGGCACTTCCTCGACGCGGCCTGGGTGGTCCTCTATCTCACCTTGATCGCCGGCACGCTCGAATGCTGAAGGGCGGGATCCGCCGGACGTTCAGGCGCCCACGCGGATTCCACCGGTGGCTTCCGGCGCGGTCCGGGGCACCACCTCGTACCTTCGGACCGCCAACGCGAGCGAAGC
>MDTG01185130.1_pt1 | contig 14476 bp, 12 predicted proteins | sample 811421 | NCBI WGS metagenome assembly MDTG01 (sample SAMN05326645, study PRJNA326480) | marine metagenome | isolation source: seawater | place: Pacific Ocean: South East | collected 2011
GCGCTGCTGATTCTTAAATTCTATTTTTTCTAATCTACGCGAACTTATGACCCCTTCCATCGCTTGACCGATATGAGATTCACCGCGCGACTCAGCTATACGCACTTGATGTTCGCGCTCGGCAAATCGTTCTACTTGTTCTGCACTACTCTTTGCAAAACAATAGTGGCAACTCACACCGCTTCGATATTCTTTCTTTTGTTTATCAGATTCAGTAATTGGCATTCTGCATGCGTGACATTGATCGTAATTTCCCTGTTCCAACTTATGATTTACAGTAACTCTGTTATCAAAAACGAAGCACTCACCTTCCCATTTACTTTCCGCTTCAGGCACATCCTCTAGATACTTTAAGATTCCACCCCTTAGGTGGTAAACCTCCTGGAAACCCTGTTGTTTAAGATAGGCTGTCGATTTTTCACAACGGATACCTCCGGTGCAAAACATCGCAATTTTCTTATGCTTATTCGGATCGAGCTTTCTCGAAACATACTCGGGAAATTCACGAAAAGATTCTGTTTCTGGATTAATTGCTCTTTGAAAGCTACCAATCTCTACTTCGTACTGATTCCGTGTATCGAGCAAAAGTACTTCTGGATCATCGATCAGCTCGTTCCAATCCCTAGGTTCAACATAAGTCCCCGAAATATGACGAGGATCTAAATCGTTAACTCCCATTGTAACAATTTCTTTTTTTACTTTTACTTTTGTCCGATAAAAAGGATTTAAATCTACATACGACTCTTTCTTTTCGAGCGGCTTAAGGCGAGCATCAAGAGCAAGCCATTCGATTACCTTGTCAGTTCCTAGACGAGAGCCCGCGATGGTCCCGTTTATCCCTTCATTCGCAAGCAACAAGGTTCCACGTACCTGATTAGCAATCATTACTTCATAAAGCGGCTCTCTAAAGTCACGGAAATCATGGAAATCAGCAAAACGATAGAGCGCAATTACGACGACCCTGCCGGAATTTTTCATACTATTCCTTGACGTTTTTTTTGCATTAATTCACTAGTAATATAAAAACAGTTTTTTAAGATATCAGTTTCAAAACATCAAAAGCACCAATGGCATCTTTGAAATCTTTTTATTTAACACTAACTTCTCGATTTAAATCCGCACCCCAATCCGTCCAAGATCCATCATATATAGATAAGTTACTAAACCCCGCAAGGTATGCGCCAAAAAGTAAAACACAAGCAGTCAGCCCTGACCCACAAGTGAACATGATCCTATGATCAAGGTCCCTAAAATTTTCAAAAATTTTTCTCAGGGCTTCAGAGTCTTTCATATACCCATTGTTCAACACGATAGAAAATGGCAAATTTTTCGAGCCCGGAATATGCCCGCCTCTCACTCCTGCTCTCGGTTCTGGTGCTTTTGCGTAAAATCTGTCGGGCGAACGCGCGTCAAGAACAGAGTTTTCTTTCTGATCACGAAGAGTTTCGGCAACTATATCGGCGTTAACAAAAGACCCCTCTTGCGGCCGTGCAATGAAATTTCCAATTTCGTTAGCAGCTACCCCATGCTGTCTTTCATGTGATTCACTGACTGACAGGCCCGCTTCTAACCAAGCAGGCAACCCACCGTCAAGAACCGCAACATCCTTGTGCCCCATCGCCCGGATCATCCACCAGACTCGCGGGCTTGAATAAACACCAACATCATCATAAACCACGATTAGTGAATCTTCATTAATACCAAGAGACCTGAACTCTGTTTCAAATTGACTGACCGTTGGCATCATATGCGGAAGATCACTTTCTAAGTCAGAAAAGCGATTTTCTAAATCAAAAAACAGAGCTCTCGGTATCAACATATTACGCTCGCTTGAGCCATTTACGGATATAAACCCAGGGACAACTGGCTTCACTGACGCATCGAGAACAATTAGATTTGGGTCATCTATATGAGAATGTAACCAGGTAACATCAACCAAAGCGGACAAATAATTTTTCATCTAAAAACCCGCAAAAAAAATTTTATAACTGGTCTGCAATCGATTTCAATTTGCTTTGCAGCCGCAATAGATTTTTGGGACCAAGGCGGGTCAACAACTTATCAAGGTCCGGCAAATCTTCGATACGCGAGTCTGCATACAAGTACATTACAGAGGGTTTAACTAATTGAAGGGGTAATTCTTCTAAATTCACTGCAACTATTCTTGAAATTGCATCGAGAACTGCTGCATCAAATGAATCTCCATCATAGCCAAGCTCTGAGTAAGCCCTCCTCATCAACGGACTAAAGAGTCGATAAAGCGCAGTCAATTCTGACCCATCAAACCCGATTAAAGCATCGACAACTTTGTCGAACCGAGTAAAACTAGCCTCCTCCATTTGGTAAAAGTCGCGATCAATTTCCGATACTATAATTTCACTGCCAACCGGCTTATAAGGGAGACCACTCTGAGGAATTTCTCCACGCGTCATATTCTCAATAAGTGTTACTGCCTTGCGAATAATTTGGTCATCGACCAAAAAGCTGAGAAGCATCTCTCCTCCTCTGAAGTCGGATAAACGAGACAGCACAAATTCATCGCTATCGTTCAATCGAGGCAACTGAATTTCGCTAGCTAAAGGTTCTTTCACAGGACTTTCCATCACCACTTCTTCTGCTGGCGGAGCGACTGACGCAGGCTGTGCTCTGGCCGCAGGGCTTTGGGTTGTGATTTCAGGACGTAAATTCGTTGGCGCAACCACGATCGGGTTGGGCATCGGAAGGGTAATCGTGGTTGTTTGCGAAGGAGCTTCAAAATTTATCGCAAGATAAACTAGGTAGAGAAACGTAACTATTGCGACCCCCGCAATCGCAAAGACTCCCGACTTTTTCATAACAGACTCCAAAGAGATTCATTTTGTCATAGCAATAAGACACTAACAACTCAGAAGGCATACTTTATGCCAGGCTGTTATCCATCCAGCTGAAGGGTAAGTTTCACATTGTGTCGGAGCAAGCAAAGAAGCAGCGAGCAAAAAAAAGGACCTACGGGTCCTTTTTTCTACAAACTAGCAAAAACTAAATTTTTGGGAACCCCAGTTCCTCCATAGTTCGCGTCAGGTCTCTTCCTGCAGTAGCAGGTTTAGTTTCCTTATCAATTTTCAAGATGGTGCCGTCAACGTCTATGTAGTACGTCCAACGACGGGCAAAACCGGCTGACATCAACACGCCGTAATCCTTCGTCATCCTCTTCTCTGGGTCGGAGAGAATCGGAAATCCGGCCTGATGTTCCTCAGCGAACGCTGTATTTTCTTCCAACGTGTCAACACTCGCCATAAAATAGGCAACGTCAAAACTTTGAATTTCTCTAGCACTGTCACGCAGCGCTTTGCATTGCATTGTTCAACCGCCAGTAAAAGCTTTCGGAAAGAAAGCAATCACTACCGGCCTTACTCCGGTAAATTCTGATAAAGAATAAGTTTTCCCATCTGAGCTCTGTAGGCTAAAATCAGGCGCTTTATCTCCTTCTTCTATGCCCATGGCGTACCCTCCTGCGAAGAAAAGTAATACAGCAAAGATCGACGACAATACAGGCACGTTCTTTTTATAAAAGTGGCGCATTTTTCATCTCCGTTTAAAAGTCGAAACCAGTCGTAAAACTGATGACATATTGAACCTTTTATTGACAAGAATTTCCACAAAATTTTAAAATGAAATTTAATGCGATCTAAGTCTGTTTTACACTCTCTAAAAATTACAAACTGCCTTACGAAATCTTTCTGAAACTTTATTAAGCAAAAGAATATGGGATTTTAAGCAGTTTTGCCTTAAGCACCAAGTGAAGCACCTGCCGACAAGACGTTAAGAACCCTCGCAATAAAAACAAAAACACAATGCAACTGAGTCCATGCTTGCGAACAGCTTCACTCAATTTTAAAAACCCTTATCAATTTGATGGAAAAGCAACCAAATGCTCTATATCAAGACGAATTCCCATCGGCTCACCGATGCCATGATCATGGTGGCTTGGAGCCAAACTCAAAATGCGAGTGCCACTTTCCAACTCGAGGGTATAAAGAAATACAGCTCCTCTGAATGCCTTGTCTACAATTTTTGCTTTCACTAAACTCTCATCATCATGGAAAACGTCGTCAGGTCTTAAAAGGAGCGAAATCCGTTCGGTGCCAGGCAAGCGGAAATCTTCAATCTCCCTCGTGTCAATCTGTCCCAATTCGGTTTCCACGACATGATCGTTTCGCACAACCCCCTTAATCAAAACACCTTCCCCAACAAAATCCGCTACCTCTAAGGATGCTGGTGTGTGATAAAGATTGAAAGGACTATCCCACTGCAGCAATCTTCCCTCTTTTAAAACTCCGACTTCGTCGGCCATCGCAAAGGCTTCAAATTGATTATGACTAACTAGAACAGCAGTAATTCCCTCTGTCTTCAGCACAGTTCTTATTTCACGTGCGAGCTGCTCCCTCAATTCAACATCGAGACTTGAAAACGGCTCGTCTAAGAGCAAGACATCCGGTCGAGGAGCCATCGCCCGAGCAATTGCGACACGTTGCTGCTGCCCTCCGGACATCCTATGTGGGTATTCAAAAAGGTAATCATCAATCTCTAAAAGACTCGCTATTTCCTCAATTCTTTTAACACTGGCCGATTTTGCCCAACCCTCCAGCCCAAAACCAATATTCTGCGAAACAGTTAAATGAGGGAAAAGGGAATGGTCTTGGAACACCATGCCCACTCGCCTTTTTTCAATGGCCAGCATCCCTCTTGGATCACTGACAACAGCGCCTCTCAAAGAAATTTCTCCGCCGGTCAAAGGCTCGAAACCCGCAACAGCTCGAAGGAGTGTTGTTTTCCCACAACCGCTCGCACCAAGAAGGCATCCGATAGCACCCTGATGAAGACCAAAGGAAACGGCGTTCACGATAGGGTTTCCACCTAAATGCACACAGACTTCCCTAAGCTCTAATGATTTCGTCATTTTTATAATTAGATTTAGCCATTGATTTACTTAAAAGGATAACAGGAATAATACTAACTAACACAATTGTAAGAGCCGGAACTGCAGCTTCCGCTAAACGCTCTTCATTTGCTAACTCATAGGTTCGAACAGCCAGCGTATTAAAGTTGAACGGTCTAAGTAACAGCGTAGCCGGCAGCTCCTTCAAAACATCAACAAAAACTAACAAAACCGCCGTCAAAAGTGATCCTCGAAGAATAGGAATATGAATTCTGCGAAGCATGGTTAAAGGAGTTCTACCCATACTCCGACCCGCCTCATCCATGGAAGGTTTTATCTTTGCGAGCCCAGAATCAACAGAATTGATAGCAATGGGCAAAAACCGAACAAGATAAGCAAAGATCAATATAAATATAGAGCCACTTAGAATTAATCCCATATTAAAGTTGAAGTTTTTCAAGGTAAATGTGCTTATTTCATTATCTAACCACGCGAATGGAATTAACACTCCTAGACCGATTACGACGCCGGGAATTGCATATCCAAGTGACAAGATTTTAATAGCGGTTTCATTTAAAAACCCTCCGAATAATCTTTTAGCGTAAGTAACGAAAAGAGCCAGCATCAGTGCAAAAAATGCTGTCAGAAAAGCCAAAATCAAGCTGTTCAAACTCAACTGGAAAAAGCTTGCATTGAATATGTTCTCAAATGTCAATAAAGCCCAAGCTGCCAATTGCCCAAAGGGAATTACAAAACCAAAAACTACTGGGGCAACACAAACAAAATAGCAAAGGACGAGCCGACCACCTCGCAACCTTTCTCTCGATGCGGGCCGGCGATAAACAGCTTCAAAAACTGCTGACTTGCGCCGGGAATATCCCTCAAGCAAGAGCAAGCTTAAAACAAAGACCATTAACAGCGCCGCTAGCTGAGTTGCTCCGACGCTGCTTCCAAGACCGTTGAAAGTTCTATAAATACCCGTAGTAAAAGTCGGAATCCCAAAATACTGTACCGTACCGTAATCCGCCAAAGTCTCCATAAGAGCTATACTTAGCCCAACCACTATCGCAGGCCGAGCAAGGGGTAATCCAACTTGAGTGAAAGCCTTAAACGGACTGCAACCAAGACTCCGCGCAGCTTCCAACGCCGATGCCGATTGCTCTAAAAAAGCAGCACGTGCCAAAAGGTAGACATACGGGTAAAAAACAAGCGACAACATTACTATTGCACCAAGCAACGATCTCACCTCAGGGAACCAATAATCGCCATATCGGATATCAAAACTTTCTCTGAGCAAACTCTGCAAAGGTCCGGCAACGTCAAGGAGACCCGTGTAAGTATAAGCTATGATATATGCCGGAATAGCGAGAGGCATAAGCAAAGCCCATTCCAGAATGGATCGACCTGGGAAGCGATAAAATGTCACAAGCCAAGCTGGAAGAATACCAACTGACAGCACCCCAATGCTGACCCCAGTCATCAATAACAACGAATTCGAGATGTAAATCCCAAGAACCGTATCGATCAGATGCTGCCAAACATCTTCACTCGGAAAAAAAATAGACGCGAAAATAACGATAATCGGCAGAGCGATTACGAGACATAACAACCAGACACAGACCGACCAAAGGCTTGCTTTCGAAGACAATGCCCTATGGCTCTTTCCAATAATCTTTGCTGACTCACCACTTGGGTTTGAAATTCTCATTGATAAGATTATCTCATCAGACACAATCTAATCAAAGCGCTCGTTTATTCAAACCATCAGAACATTAACGCCATCCTGCGCGATCCGCCATGCGCACGGCTGAGTCATTATTGCGCCCCAAGGTATCAAGATTGAGGCTGTCTGCCTTAAAATCACCAAAGCCTCTTAGAGCATCACTCACAGGGATATCACTTCGCACAGAATATTCATTATTAACCTCGGAATAAAATTGTTGCGCAAAATCACCAGTCAAAAATTCTAACAATTGCACAGCTTCCATCTTATTCGGTGCTGTTTTCACCACACCAGCGCCACTCACATTCATATGGGCACCTCGGCGCTCTGATTCATTATCACCGGCTTGATTTGGAAAAAAGACACCAACCTGTTTTGCAACTTCTACATCTGCCTCGACGTCAGAAATAAGCATTCCAGCAAGGTAATAAGTATTTGAGACGGCTAACTTGCACTGACCCGCAATCGCGGCTCTAATTTGATCTCGATCTCCGCCCTGCGGGCTTCGGGCAAAATTCGCCACGAGTCCTCGGGTCCATTCCTCCGCAGCTCCAGCTCCGACATGAGCTATCAATGAAGCTAACAGCGACTGATTGTAAATATTGCTTGACGAACGTATGCAAATTTCATTTCGCCACTTAGGGTTAGCCAAATCCTCATAAGTTGAAAGTTCACTGGCATCAACTCTAGACTTGTCATACATGATCACTCTAGATCGGAGAGAAAGACCAAACCACTTGTCATCAACATCCCTGTATGCAACCGGTATACGAGCCTTTAATGTGGCCGAGTCAATTGACTGAAAAATATCCGCCTCCTTCGCTCGATATAACCTTCCCGCGTCCACAGTAAGCAATACATCCGCCGGAGAATTAACGCCTTCACTTTCGATCCGTCTTATCAATGCACTCGCATTCTCAGTGATCAGGTTTACGGTGATTCCCGTGTCTCGGGTGAACTGATCGAGCGCCGGCTTTATTAGATCCTCTCCGCGGGCGGAATAAACATTTACCTCTGCCGCGAAAACCGACCCCACAAGTAACCAAAAAAACCCTAAAAAAAACGTGAAGACAGTCCTTAAGCTCATCTTTTAATCCTCTTATCCTGTAATTTAAAACCTTCTACCCCACCCTTCTTCGGGCCTTGTGGCCCGATCAGGGAAATAACGGTCTAGTGCAATTGAGCAATATTGATACCAGAACACTTTTGTGCGACTTGTACGTTGCATTGCTGTGCTAACTATTATTTAAGACCGGAGATCCTATCGTAAATGAGAATGATTATCAATACGTTTGAGTGCGAGCTTTTGCATGATTTAGCTACCAATAAATATTCGCTTCTTATCCTATTGTCGATAAACTCTCTGTTTAGGACTAATTTTAGGAACCGGTGCCAGACCTATTCGAAATTTGACAAATCTTCTTTTTGCAATTCAATCTCAGGAACAAACGCATGAGCCATCCCAGCAAATACAAACGTCGTGAAATTGGTTCATCGATGTCAAATGTAACGATTGCAATTGCAGCACTTCTCGGGGCGGCTTCAGTTTCGGCAACTGAAAAAGATCTTTATGAAATAGCGACGGCGCCATCCGATGAGCGCATTGCTGATGACATTCAGACTCTTGTAGATTTTGGCACGCGTCATACTTTGTCGTTAACTCAATCAAACTCAAGAGGTATCGGTGCAGCTAGGCGCTGGCTTGCGAATGAGTTTGAAGAAATCTCAGAGAACTGTGGGCAATGCCTAGAAATTTTAACTGTCGGAGACATCGTTTCAGGTCCGAGAATTCCAAATCCGACAGAAGTGGTTAATATTGTTGCCATCCTTCGCGGGTCTGAGGACCCGAACCGATTTATAATAATGAGCGGCGATATCGATTCAAGGGTCAGCGACCCTATGGATTCAGAATCTGACTCACCCGGAGCAAACGATAATGCGTCTGGGCTTGCAGGCGTCTTAGAGGCGGCAAGGGTACTTACCAAACATCGGTTCAAGGCATCCGTCGCCTTTGTCGGTCTGTCGGGCGAAGAGCAAGGTTTGTACGGTGGCGCCATTCTTGCTGAATATGCCTTGGAGAAAAAGTGGAATGTGGATGCTGTAATTAACAACGATATGATTGGAAATATTTCTGGTGAAAATGGTGTTGTTAACAACACCACGGCAAGAGTTTTTTCCGAGGGCACCCGCTACACAGAGACTGAAGAGGAAGCACGGATGCGCAGATTCCAAGGGGGTGAGGTTGACTCCGCCTCTCGAAATCTCGCTCGTTATATCAAACGTGTTGGCGATCAATATGTACCCAACTTGGACGTAATGGTTGTTTATCGATTGGACCGCTTCGCGCGCGGAGGTCACCACCGACCATTCAATGAAGTCGGATTTCCGGCCGTTCGCATCATGGAGACAAATGAAAACTACACTCAACAACACCAAGATCTGGGGGAGAGAGATGGGGTTTACTACGGAGATACAATTGACCACGTCAATTTTAAGTATGCCGCAAAAATAACGGGACTTAATGCTGCAACTCTCGCTTCACTGGCTTGGGCACCGCCACCGCCAATGTCGGTCGAGATAAACGGCCAAGTCAGCTCGGACACAACACTCAGCTGGAACAAAGTTAAAGGTGCCGAGTACTACAGACTTCATTGGCGGTTGACCACTTCTCCAAGTTGGGATTATCACCGAGACGTTGGTGATGTTGATACCTTCACATTAGACGATATCGTCATTGATAATTATTATTTCGGCGTGTCCAGTGTCTCAGAGCAAGGAATAGCAAGCCCTATTGTATTCCCTGGCCCGGCGGGAGCTTTCTGAAATAAACAGAAGGCACCTAAGAAAGAAATCTGCGGTTATTTGTAAGGGTTTTTCGTTCTACGATCGCAAAAGATTGGGCGCAAAAGGCGAGCCCTACTTAACATTTTATGAGAATAATCTATGTGCCCTCTTTTAAACCCGTATCGGCCGATCCGAATCGGATCAACCAAAGGCCTCGCTTTGTTTTTATGCTTGTTTTTTTCCGGATTACTGATTCCGTTTTTAAGCATAGCTCAAACAAACCTAACCGACACACTAAGTACACAAGACCTAGGTTATTACTTGGTACAAGCATTTAATGCTGATCAGTCAACTGATCGACAACCGATAAACCATCTTGGTATCGAGGGGACTAAAGTAACAAAAGGGATCATGGTCACGGGAGTTTTGGAGGGATATCCAGCGCATGCGGTCGGGATACGCCGAGGAGACACCATATTGTCCGCTAACGATGAACCTTTTCATCCAGTTTTAACGCTAAACCCAGGAGCCCGACGCGAAATCTTTGAACCAGATCTTGACCCAATCAATCTAAGTTATCTACGGAACAATACAATACAAACCACACGCTTGAACGCCGTATTTGAGAACCTTTTCGATAGCTATCGTACAGCGACACGCAATAGTGTTTTAGAATTTAATTCTGGAAACAAAGTCATTGGGTATATTCGATTGTGGGCAATTTCTCGCTCGACTCATGATCTAAATACTTTTCGAGAAATATTAACAAGCCTTGACCATTGTGATGGAATTATTTTAGATCTAAGAAGCGGGTATGGCTTTATCGATCATATCCATTTTGCCTCCTTCCTAAGCGACAATGAGTTGAGAAGCATTCTAGGTAAATCTAGTAAAATCGAATCACTTGCAAGTTCAACTTATCGCAAACCATTGGGAATATTAATCGATAACCAGACCAGTGGTCGCAATGAGTTTTTTGCTTCCGCGCTCGCTCAGCTCAGCCGAACAGTGGTCATTGGTGATACTTCTGCTGGCAAATTCGGAACGTTTCAGAAAAATAAAAGAAATACGCGAGCTGATGACACCGTAAAATTTTTATACGAGCCACAAGCCAACGCGGAACAATATAAATTTGCAATTGAGGGTCAAGGATTAGTACCAGATCAAAAAGTGTTATTTCCGTTTAATAAAAATATTGCAGGCGATCTACAATTTGACGCAGCGGTACTTACTTTGTTGGGAACTATCTAATTTGTGTACAGATTTCAACAGGACTTTCCAAGAACATTTTAGATTCCGTGCCGACCGAAAACTCAATTCCACAGTCAATATTTCAATAAAACAATAATTTCTTGTGCTATGTTTTGCAGACTTCATTATACTTGGACCAAGATAATTCAATGTATTTACGGAACTCTAAAATAAGCAATTTAATATAACTCAAAAAGGAGCCAGTTAATGACTGCAGCTTACACCAAATTTTTTATCAATGGCCAATGGGTTGAGCCAACAAATAGGCAAACTCTTGATGTGATCAATCCCGCTACAGAAGAATCTTTTGCTAGGATAAGCCTCGGTACAGCGAGTGATATCGATGCTGCAGCAAAATCAGCGAGAGCGGCATTTGACTCTTGGTCCCAATCAAGTGTCGAGGAAAGAAAGGCCGTTATCAGCAACATTATCGCCGGCCTTAAGGCTCGCGGTGATGAAATGGCAAGCGCCATTTCCCAGGAAATGGGTGCTCCAATGAGTCTTGCGAAAACTGCACAGCTCGGAAGTGGCATGGGACACTTTGCCGCCATTCTGGGCATTCTAGATAATTTCAACTTTGAGGAAACTCGCGGGAGCACAAAAATAGTAAAGGAAGCTGCTGGCGTCTGTGGATTCATTACTCCTTGGAATTGGCCTCTCAACCAAATCGCTTGTAAGGTCGCACCAGCTATCGCCGCTGGCTGCACTATTGTTCTAAAACCAAGCGAAATCGCACCAATAAGCGGATATATCTTAGCAGAAATAATTGCCGAGTCCGGTTTACCTGCCGGAGTCTTTAACTTAGTGAACGGAGTTGGTCCTACAGTCGGCGCCGCCATTTCTTCGCACCCTGAAATCGATTTGGTTTCATTTACAGGCTCCACTCGAGCAGGCCGAGAGGTCGCCAAGGCAGCTTCTGATGGAATCAAGCGAGTAACACAGGAACTCGGCGGCAAGTCTGCGAACATTATCCTTGAAGATGTTGAAGACTTTACGAAGGCTGTTGCTGGTGGTGTGTTGGGATGCTTCGGAAACAGCGGTCAATCATGCAACGCTCCCACCCGTATGCTAGTCCCAAAGTCAAAGATGGCTGAGACAATCGAAATCGCAAAAGCGGCAGCCTCAAAAGCCGTTGTCGGCGACCCCAATGCGGAAACAACACGATTAGGGCCTGTGGTAAGCAAACTACAATTTGATAAAATTACCGCACTCATTGAGCGTGGCATCGAAGAAGGCGCTGAATTAATAGTTGGGGGACCCGGCCGACCTGAAGGTATTGAAACAGGCTACTTTATCCAGCCAACCATTTTCGCAAATGTTACTAACGATATGAATATCGCTCGCGAGGAAGTATTCGGTCCTGTGCTAAGCATACTAGCTTATGATGACGATGGCGATGCCGTGGCGATAGCCAATGACACTGATTACGGCCTGTCAGGTTATGTGTCGGGTGAAATATCTCATGCACAAAAAATAGCTCGGCAAATAAGAACGGGTATGGTCCATATCAATGGTGCCGGTCCGGATTTTGCTGCACCTTTTGGTGGATACAAGCAATCTGGGAATGGCCGAGAATGGGGCCTCGAAGGATTCGAAGAATACCTCGAGACAAAATCCATGATGGGCGCTGCATAGCAGGGCTTATCGTTAAACATGGGGGGGTCAATTTTTTCGAGGCCATCTTTTGTACTCGAAAAAATTGTCATCTGCTAATTTTAATTAACACATGAGGAAACTACATTGGCCGTAGATATAACTAAACCCTCGATAGATCTTGGCATTATTGCCATCGACATTGATGCAATGATGACATTCTATGGACAAACTCTAGGCTTGCCTCTTGAGGGCAGTATGCCCATGCCTGGCGGGGGAACAATGAACCGATTTAAGGCCGGTGACAGTGTTATCAAAGTGATCTCCTTAGAGCCCCAAGCGGAGGCAGCAGCTCCTCCGGGTGGGATCCGCGGCGCTACAGGATACCGTTACTGGACCATCACCGTCAGCAATCTTCCCGAATGCATAGAAAAAGCAGATGCCGCAGGCGCAAAAATCATAGTAAGGTCAAAAGAAGTAAGGCCTGGAATTACGATCGCGATTTTAGCAGATCCAGACGGCAACTGGGTTGAGCTCCTCCAAATGAGTTGAAGTCCGTGACCGGATGATTAATATGCTCGCGCTATGGTTTGATGGATGGATTTTTATCCATCAAACCACTAACGAAACTACGTCTTTAATTTTATATTACCAAATGCTGCGAGCAGTTAGATTGATGTCTATTTTCGCTCCGCTAGCCTGCTCTACGTGAATTATAAAAACCTCATTTTCTGGATGACTATAACCAAGGGACTTCATCCCGCCCTCATCTGTCGCGTTGAAAAGAACACTGCTAGCAGTAATTTCTCCTAGCTCCATACGCTGCGCACCCGACGTCCGAGGCTTGAATCCGGGGTCCCATTGCTGAATGTGTAACACGAGCGATCCAGCTTCCTCTTCAATTGTTATCATTTCAAACATGCTTGTTGCGTCATCGCCCGTCATACGAACCATCGCTGCAAGTGAGCGGCCTTCCACCGCAATCCAATTTTCCTCTAACTGATTTGGGCCCAATGCACCTGCCCAATTTCCTGTCATCCACGACAATTGTTCTATTTTAGCGCTAGGCCCTGCAGCAAACACTATACTCGCCACAAAAACACTAACAAATGTTACAAAACTAAAAACAAGCTTTTTAACTATCATTTTCATCTCCTTGTCTTACTAAATCAAAATTAAAATTTTTCAATATGAATACCCAAAACCTCTCTACTAAATTTGAGAACAGTTTGGTGCCCTAACGACGACGATAAGCGTCTTCAAACTTAGCATTCAACCTCTGCATTCCCGCAAGCCATCGATCATAGTCCTCGGTCTTTCGTCGCATATAAGTCAATACTTCTGGATGCGGAAGAACTAAAAATTTTTCTTCGGAAAGAGTCGTTACTACCGTATCTGCAAGTTGCTCCGGCTCGAGCATTCCGTCTAAGCCTGCAACGCCGCCATCTCCAGCGCCAACAGCAGTCATCGCTGTTCTCACGGCCTGTGGACAAAGCACTGAGACTTTGATCCCACGCTGGCCATAGGTTATTGCCAACCACTCAGCAAAACCGACAGCCGCATGTTTTGTAACCGCATAAGGGGCAGAACCTACTTGACTAAGCAGCCCTGCGGCTGAGGAGGTATTCAGTAAATAACCCTTTCCCCTCGCAAGCATACTCGGAAGAACAGAGCGCGCAGCAAAAACATGGGACATTACATTGACGTCCCAAATCGATTGCCAGGCATCTGTTGATACCGTTTCATCTCCAGGAGTAAAAATTCCAGCATTTGAACAAAATAGATCTATATGGCCAAAGGTATCAAGAGCTCTTTGTGCCAACTCACCAACTTCGTCCTCCACTCCAACATTGCACTCCACACCAAAAGCCTCAGTCTTAGGAGCTATACTTTCGACGGTATCTGTAAGCCCCTTGGGTTCTATATCTGAAGCAATGATTCCTCTCGCTCCCTCAGCAGCGAATCGCTCACACAACGACTTCCCTATTCCACTTGCGGCCCCTGTAATTACTATAACTTTATCTTTTGCTTTCATAGATCTTGCCCACCATTAGCCCAAACAAAAAGAGGTTATTTTAAATCATTGCTGGAACAACAAAATTGAATAATTCCTCCGTACAAAAATTCGTAAACTTCAACCCAATCTCGATAAGTTTTTGCACCTACGGAAGAGAATTTTGGTCGATATTATGATAACTTTGTAGTCA
>MDTG01204959.1_pt1 | contig 14475 bp, 16 predicted proteins | sample 811421 | NCBI WGS metagenome assembly MDTG01 (sample SAMN05326645, study PRJNA326480) | marine metagenome | isolation source: seawater | place: Pacific Ocean: South East | collected 2011
AAAAATATCTTCTAGCTACTTTTATAGCTGCCTCTGTAGCTTCAGCGCCACTATTTTGAAACATCACATAGTCAGCAAATGTTTTTTGACATAATTTTTTAGCTAATTTTTCTCCCTCAGGGATTTGAAAAGCATTGGACACGTGCCAAAGTTTTTTTGATTGCTCTTTAATAGTCTTAACCAATTTTGGATGAGCATGACCTAAACAATTAACAGCGATACCTTGAACAAAATCTAAATATTTGGCTCCATTAGCAGTAAAAAGATAACTTCCCTTACCTCTTTTAAATGAGATTTTTCGTCTATTGTAATTTTTTGCTAAATGATTCATATTTTTTAATTAAATCTTTTTATAAATTAAAATTATAAATACAAGTTAGGATTGAATATATCATTAAGAAATTTCTATCATTTTTGTTGATAACTATTGATAAATACTTGTTTTATTAAAAATAATATCAGTATATTGTGTTTTAATAATACTTTAACACATTATATAGTTATTATGGCGTGGGACGAAAAAAATATAGAAACTCTTAAATCTTTGTGGAAAACAAAGACTGCAAGCCAAATTGCTGAAATCATAGGTAATGTATCCCGTAACGCAGTAATCGGTAAAGCAAATCGACTTCAACTATCAGCAAAAATTAAAACTAGAACGGCGACTTCTAATGAAAAATTTGAAAACTCTGTTGAAAACAATAATACAAAATACAAACAAGGTAGAAAAAGTCGTTTCAAATCACTTGTAATTGAAAAAAATTTTGAACCAGAAAACCCCAAGCAATTGGAAGAACTTGATGAAACTGTATGTAAATGGCCGATAGGTCACCCAGATGAAAAATCGTTTTATTTTTGTGGAAGATCTTCACTTAAAGATTTTTCGTACTGTAAATTGCATCTATTGTATGCTTATCAGCCAAAAGGTAAAAAAGATGAAGTTGCAAATAAAGAAGAGGTTCCAGATTTTATTAATAAAAAAATTCAATCTGGTTAATAAATCAAATTAATTTAATCATTTATTCATTTTTTTTGGTTTTTATATTTTTTGAAAATTGACCACCTTCTTTCCACATATAACTATATTTATCGACCTCTTTTTCAAAAAAAAGTTTGCTAGGTACGCCAATATCTTTGTTAGTTTTATACTTTCCAGAGGCAATATTGTCATATTTTAAAAGCCTCAGTTGATCTTGTGTTAATAAAGGTGTCGGAAACAACTCAAAAAATTTTGCAGATAGATTTGCAAGTGCCAATGGAAAAGGAAGTAAAACTCTTTTTTTTCCTATAAGTATTAACAATTTCTCTAGAACTTCTTTAAATGTAATTATTTCAGGGCCTACACACTCAACAATATTTATTGAAATATTTTTGGATATTATTTGATAGATTATATCAGTTAAATCAGAACAATGTATCGGCATAAATTTTGTCCTCCCAGAATAATAAATTGGAAAAATGGGAAGTCTATTAAGAAGAGTCATAAAATTAGTAGTAAAATTATCATCAACAGAATAAACAATTGAAGGTCTTAAGATTGTTGCTAAAGGGAAATTTTTTAAAATGTTTACTTCACCTTCTAATTTACTATTGGCATATTTTGAGTCTACTGCATTATTGATTCCTAGTGCAGAAAGATGAATAAATTGTTTAATCTTATATTCTTTACTTAATTTAGATAATATAGATGGAAACAATGAGTGAATATTTTTAAAGGTATTTCCTTTTTTTGATTCAAATAGTATCCCAACTAAATTAATACAAATATCTGTATTTTTAAATAAGTATCTTATTTTGTCTTCATCAAAAATTTTTGCTTCTACAATATCTATCCAACCTTGATTACCTTGACTTTTAATTATATAGCCTTTTTGGTGAATACTTCTTGTTACAACAGTAACTTTGTAGTCATTTTTAGTTAACTTTCTAATCAACCCTCTTCCAATTTGACCACTTCCTCCAAAGATTAATACTCTTTTCATGATGAATATCTTAAAGTAGACATTATTGTATAGTCTTTATATACAAATTAAATATGAATAATATTAAAATTTTTGATAATGATTTGCCATCTGAAATTGATCTATCAAACGAAAAAGTAATAGGTCTAGATAATGAAGCTTTGGGGTTGGTACTTGGTAGAGATCCACTTACCCTGGTTCAATTAGGTCTAGAATCTAAAAAATATTATCTTATAAAGCTAAATAGAGATAGTTATGAAGCACCAAATCTTGTTAAACTTTTGAGTAATCCCAAAACTGAATTTGTAATGCATTACGCCAGACAAGACTTACTTTGGTTAAAATATCATTTAAATGTTCAGCCAAAAAAAATTTTCTGTACTAAATTAGCCTCTAAAATTGCAAGAACTGCAAGTTCCTATCATGGATACAAAGATTTAGTTAAAGAACTGTGTGGTAAAGATATTTCAAAAAAAGAACAACAAAGTGATTGGGGAAATCCAAACCTATCACCCAAACAAGTAAGTTATGCAGCTCAAGACACTGAGTTTTTATTTGAGATCAAAGAAAAACTTACAAATATGCTAGTTAGAGAAAAAAGATTTAGTCTTTTTGAAAAATCTATGAAAGTAATACCAACCTTAGTTGATATGGAAATTGCTGGATACAAACTCAACACTTTTGAACATTGAAAATGAAAAACGAAATTAATGAAATAGGAAAAAATGTTATAGACTTACAAATAAAAACTTTAAAAAAATTAAAAAATTCAATTGATAAATCTTTCAGTGACTCAGTAAAAACAATTTCTAGGTGTAAATCCAAAGTTGTAATTTGTGGAGTTGGAAAAAGTGGAATTATAGCTTCAAAAATCTCAGCAACTCTCTCTTCTGTGGGTACACCTTCTTTTTCAATTTCAGCGAGTGATTGTTCTCATGGAGATTTGGGTCGGATGACGAATAAAGATGTTTTAATTCTAATAAGTTATTCAGGAAATACTTCTGAGCTAAAAAATATAATTAAATACGCAAAACAAAATAAAATACTTTTAATTGGTATGGTCTCTAATAAGGACTCTATTTTATATAGATCAGCAAATATAAAGCTATTAATTCCAGAGGTAATTGAGTCTGGATATGGAATTGTGCCCACCTCAAGTACAACAAGCCAGCTATCAATCGGTGATGCATTGTCAATAGCTTTAATGAAAAGAAAAAAGTTTGGAAAGCTTGACTTTAAAAAATTTCACCCATCAGGAACCCTAAGTAACAAATTAAGGACTGCAGGTGACCTGATGTTAATTAAAAAGAAAATTCCCTTCATCAATGAAAACCAATTTATGAAAAAAGCTTTAAAAATCTTAAATTTGAAAAAGCTTGGATTTTTAGTTATTACAAATAATTATGGGTTTACTACAGGAATATTTACTGATGGTGACCTTAAAAGATTGATGCAAAAAAAAAATAAAATCGACAATATGAAGATTAAATCTCTTATGACAAAGAATCCTTATAGTGTAGATGAAGATACTTTAGCATCAGAGGTTTTATCTCAAATGAATCGAAAAAAAATAACTAATGTTTGTGTTTATAAAAAAGGAAGTAAGAGGAAAACTGTCGGAGTTCTCGATATTCACATCTTACTTAAAAATTTAAGGTAAATTTTGAATAAAATTTCTCAACAAATAATTATATTTTTTATAATAATAATATTAGGAACAATAGTTTATTTAAAATATTTCAAAAAATTAGAAAACACTAAAAATATTAATCAAAACCAGGTTAAAGAAGTTATAAAAAAAGGTACAGAGTCCTCAAATAATATGGGCAATCTTATTAAAAACTTAAAGTATAATGTTACATTTGATAATAAAAGTGAATACAAAATATTTGCTGAATTTAGTGAAATTACTTATGAAGATGGAATTGAAATCGTGTTTATGAAAAAAGTAAACGCTGAAATTATTGATATTAATGCGTCTACATATTTTATCTCAGCTGATAATGCAATTTTTAATAACTCTACATATAATAGTAGTTTTGAAAAAAACGTAAAAATTACTTATTTAGATAATGAAATCCTTTCAAACAATTTAGATCTAAACTTTGAAGACAATATCGTAACAATTTATGAGAATGTCGTATATGAAGGTCTTCAAGGAACTATTGAAGCAGATAATGTAAAAATGAATCTACTGACAAAAAATATTGAAATATCAATGTTTGATTCAAATAAAAAAATAAATATATCATCAAATTAACTTAAATGAGTAATATAAAAAAATTTAGAATTAAATCTTTTAAAAAAAATAAATCAATTTTAAAACTAGAAAAAATTTCTTTAAAGTTTGGAAAAAAAACTATCTTAGATAACTTAAACTTAAATTTGAACAGTGGTCAAATTTTGGGACTGCTTGGTCCTAATGGTGCTGGAAAAAGTACAATCTTTAATATAATTTTAGGTTTTCTTTCACCTGATTATGGATCAATAAATATTAATTCTAAAATTGTAAATAACTATCCGATTTATGAAAGAACAAAAAAATTCCACCTAGCTATTTGTCCACAATCAGGTGGTTTTTTTTCTGAAATGACAGTACACGAAAACCTAAAAGCAATTAGTGAAATTGCAATTGAAAATGAGAGTTTTAGAGTTGAAAAAGTTAATTCTTTGATTTCTAAATTTGAACTGGACTCTATTAGAGATTTAAAAGCAAAACAATTATCTGGTGGTCAACAAAAACGCCTCACAATTGCACTAGCTTTAATGTCAGATCCGAAGATTCTACTTTTGGACGAACCTTATTCTTCATTGGATATTTTATCTATAAGAGCACTTTCAGAAATAATTGTTAATTTACAAAGCCAGAGCAATATTTCCGTTGTAATAACAGACCACAATGCATCTGATTTACTTAAAGTAGTTGACTCAGCTGCAATTCTTCATAATGGAAAAATTATTGCGGAAGGGACACCTTCAAACCTTCTGCAAAATAGTGACGCACGTGATGTTTATTTTGGGGAATCTTTTAAGGTAAACTAATTTTTATTTTACATGAAAAATTATGTCAAAATATCAAATACTCTCAAACCTTTTAACAAGGTTATACAAATTGATGGTGACAAAAGCTTATCAATTAGATGGGCGCTACTTGCATCTCAGGCTGAAGGTATATCAAAATCATCAAATTTATTAAAATCTGAGGATGTATTAAATACTTTAGATTGTTTGAAAAAGCTTGGAATAAAAGTAAAAAATCTAAAAAATAATTGTGAAATCACTGGTAATGGACTTAATGGGTTTATATATAAAAAAAAAATTGTTTTAAACGCTGGTAATTCAGGAACGCTAGGTAGACTAATTTTGGGACTTCTGGTGCATTCGAAAGAAGAAATCAAAATTATTGGTGACAAAAGTCTATCAAAAAGAGATTTTTCAAGAGTAACTAAACCTTTGAAACTTTTTGGTGCAAAATTTAGAACTAATTCTGGAAAATTACCAATAACTATAACTGGTGCAGATTTTTCTAAGCCAATCAAGTATGTTGAAAACAAGGGTTCTGCACAGATAAAAAGCAGTATAATGCTAGCAGCATTGAATACGAATGGTACTACTATCATTAAAGCCAAAAAAAGTCGAAATCATTCAGAGCTTATTTTTAAAAATTTAAAGCTTCAAATTAAAACATCTAATAAAAAAAATTATGATCTTATTAAAATTGAAGGTAAAAAAAACATTAAACCGTTTAATTACAAAGTTCCATCAGATATAAGCTCAGGAGCGTTTTTTATAATTTTAACAGCTTTATCAAAAAATTCAAAGATAAAAATCAAAAACTTAAATATTAACCCAACAAGAATTGGTGTTTTGAAAATTCTCAAACTGATGGGTGTAATGATAAAAATAAAAAATGCTAAACTTTATAAAGGAGAAAAAACTGCTGATTTATTTATAAAGAGTACAAAAAATTTTAAACCAATTAATTGCCCTACAAAATTGAATAGTGCAGCAATAGACGAATTTTTGTTAATATTTTTAGTTGCTGCAAGAGCATCAGGTGTATCAACATTTAAAAATTTGTCAGAATTAAATCAAAAAGAAAGTCCAAGGTTAGTTTGGGGCTCAAAAATTTTAAATAAAATGGGAATTAAAACAATAATTACAAAAGATAGTATAAAAATCTTTGGAAATCCTGAATTAATAGTAAACAAAAGAATTCAAATAAAAAATTTTTTAAAAGACCATAGGGTTTTTATGACAAGTGTTGTAGCTGCACTAGTTTTTGGAGGTACTTGGAAAATTGGTGATAAAAACTGCTTTAAGACATCTTTTCCAAATTTTCTTGATAAAATAAAATCTTTAGGAGCAAAGATCAGTTAAATTCATCAATTAAAGATGTTTTTTTTTGTTAAGAACGTAAAAATTACAAAAAACCATAAAATGAAGCAATAATCCTTTATTTATAACACCATTTGAACAAATTAAGTGTTGATTATAAGTTTAAATTTATTAAAAGTTCGCATTTAAAATTATTGATGAAAGCAAAAAACTAATAAATGGATATAGAAATCTTTTCAAATAATAGCAATTCAGCTACTGAAGAATTTACTAATTTACTAAAAACAGAGTTTTCAAAGAATAAAAATCTTGAGGAAGGAAAAGTAATAGAGTGTAAAATTAGTAAAATTACTGAAAATTATGCTTATTTAAGTGCTGATGGATTAAAACAAGAGCCAATTTTAGATATCAATGAACTCAAAACTATTGGTTTATTCGATAAAATAAAAGAGGGTGGAAAAATTTCTGTGTTATTAGAAAAATTGGAACATCCTAAGACTGGCGAAATAATTGTTTCTGCTGAAAAAGCCTTGAAGCTTGCCGGATGGGAAAAAATTGTTTCAATGTATAAAAATGAAGAACCAATAATGGGAAGAATAATAAGAAAATGTAAAGGTGGTGCTGAAGTTTCAATAGATGAGTTAAATCTTTTAGCATTTTTACCTGGAAGTATGATTTCAGATACGCCTCTTAAAAATTTTGACCATTTAATTTCGGTTCCTCAAAAGTTTGCAATAGTAAAGTTAGACATGCAAAGAGGAAATGTGGTGGTTTCCAGAAAGCACATCATTACATCCTTTAAGGCAGCAGATAAAAAGAAAATAATTGAAGGTTATAAGATAGGCGACATAGTTTCAGGTGAAACAAAAGGTTTTAGTTCCTTCGGTGCTTTTTTCCGACTTGAGAATGGACTGGATGTTTTGTGTCATACGTCTGAATTATCCTATACTAGAGTCAATCATCCAGATGAAGTTTTATCTATTGCTGAGAAAAAAGATTTAAAAATAATTTCAATCGATATGGAAAAGCTCCAGCTGGGGGTTAGCTTGAAATCTATGGGACCCGATCCATTTGATGATATAGATAAATATGAAGTCGGTAAGACTTATAAAATAAAAATTATAAAGATTGCAGATTTTGGAGCATTCGGCGACTTACAAGAAGGTTTGACAGTTTTATTGCACCAATCAGAACTATCACACACTAAGAAAAATGCTTCTGCAAAAAAAATGTTTTCTGTAAATCAAGAAATTTCGGTTGTAATTAAAGAAATAGATAAAGAACAAAAGAGAATTGCAGTGAGCTATAAAATGACAATGGATAATCCTTACGATGCATTTGATAAAAAGTATAATGTTGGCGATATAGTGGATACAAAAGTTGTTGCTAAAAATGAATACTCACTGTTTGTTAAAATGAATGAACTTGATCTAGAAATGTTTTTACATTGTAATAATTTAACATACAAAAGTAATAGTGAGGAAGAACTAACAAAATATAAAATTGGTGATAAGCTAAAAGTAAAGATTTTAGAATCAAAAATAGATGAGCAGAAAATAAGAGTAGGTTTACGTGAGGCTATGGGACCTGATCCAATAGACTTTTTCAAAGATAAAAATTTGAACGACAAAATAACTTGTAAAGTAATTTCAACTGATAAAAAAAGAGGTTTAATAGTAAGCCCTATTGGATGTGACATGGAATTCAATATTAAAAAATCTGCTATAGCAATGAACCCAGGCGATGCAAGACCTGAAAGATGGACTGGTGGAGAATCAGTTGATGTTTGCGTCGCAGAAAAAGATTTAGATAGAAGAAAAATAACTTTATCAATAAAATTACTTGAAGAAATCGAGAAAAAAGAAGCTCTTGAAAAATATGGGTCAGAAGGTTCAGGTAAGAATTTACCTTTTTCATCCTTATCAGAAGATTTAAAAAAAAAAGATAAAAATAAAGAGTAAGATACTGGTTTGGCTATTGTAAAATCAAAGCTTTTAAAACAACTCTCAAAAAGCTATCCAAATTTTGGCAAAAAAAACTTAGAAAAATTTATAGACATTATTTTAAAGGAAATTAAAGAGACTTTAAAAAGAGGTGAAAGAGTTGAATTAAGATCATCATTAGGAGTTTTTTTTACAAAAATCCAAAAAGCTAGGCTAAGTCGTAACCCAAAATCTGGAGAGAAAATTAATACTCCTGAAAAAATAACAATTCACTTCAAAATGGCTAAAGATTTGTTTAGAAAACTTAATAATGAAAAAAAATAAAATATTTATTGCTTGTGACAGTACTAATATCTCAAAAATTAAAAAAATAATTAAAGAAACTCAGGGTTCAAAATTAAGAGTTGGTTATAAATTTGGTTTAGAATTTTTAAACTCTAAAAAAGGTAGAAAATTTATATCTAAACTTAAAAACAAAATTACATTTGGAGATTATAAGTTTAATGATATACCCAACACTTGTGCGTCAGCAATCAATGCAATAAGTGATTTAAAATTTAATTATCTCACTATTCATATAAGTTCAGGCTTAAATGCTCTTAAGGCTGCAAAAAAAGTTTCAGGATCGAGTAATCTAGTAGGAGTAACGATCCTTACTTCACTTAATAATAGGTCTTTAAAAGAAATTGGATTTGATAAAAATGTTAAAAAACTAGTATTACATCAAGCAAGATTAGCCAATAAAGCAAAACTAGATGCTATAGTTTGTAGCGCTCAAGAAGTTAAAATAATAAAAAAAGTATTTAAAAAAGAAATAATTACTCCTGGCATAAGGTTTAATTCTTTGGCTGAAGATCAAAAAAGAATTTGTACCCCTAGTCAAGCTTATAAAAATGGTAGTGATTGGCTAGTTGTAGGAAGACCAATAACTAATGGCAATGTAAAAAGAAACATTCAAAAATTAATTAATCATTTAAGTAAATGATTAAAGACATTAAGATTTGCGGGATTTCAGACTCTAATACTTTAAAATATATTTTAAATCATCCTTATCCTCCGAAATACATAGGGTTCATAACAAATTACAAAAAAAGTAAAAGATATGTTGAATTTGAAAATTTAAAAAAATTAGTTTTAGTAGATAAAAAACAAACAGAGTTTGTATCTGTTCTTGTTAGTCCAACAGACGAAACTTTGGACAATATTAAAGACTTAAATTTTGATTATTACCAACTTTATGATGTAAGTCCCAGTCGGACTAAAGAAATAAAAAAAAAATATCAAATAAAGATTATTTCGGCACTAACAATCTCAGACGAAAATGATGTAGCTAAATATAAAAGTTATTCTGAAATATCTGATATAATTCTATTTGACTCAAAAGGTTACCATAAATCTGAAAATTTCGATCATAGTCTATTAAAAGTAGTGCCAAGTAAATTAAAAAAAATGATTGCAGGAAATATTCAAATAGAAGATATTCCTACTTTCAAGGAAAAAGAATTTATAATTGATTTGTCTGGATCAATAGAAAATAGTGAAGGCAAAAAAGATATAAGTAAAATTAACAAATTATTAAACTTAATTGCAAGTTTATGAAACTAAAAAAGAGAATTCCTGTAATTGACCAAGGAAATAAATTGGGTTTTTGGGGAGCGAAATTTGGGGGAAATTTTGTTCCTGAAACATTAAAAAAACCAATTGAAGATTTAGAAATTCTTTTTAATAAATTAAAAAAAGATAAAAGATTTATTTCTGAAAGAGACAGACATTTTAAAAATTGGATTGGTGTCCCTACGCGGTTCATAAAATTAGATAATCTTACTAGACACGTTGGTGGGGCACAGATCTGGAGTAAAGTTGTTTCAGATGCAAATGGAGGAGCACATAAAATTTACAATGCTACAGTTCATTGTCTACTTGCAAAACGATCTGGCAAAAAAGTTATATGTGGTGATACCGGTGCGGGGTATGCTGGTAAAATGTTGAGTATGGCTGCCAAGAAGTTTGGGCTTAAATGTAAAATTTTTATGGGAGCCAAAGATATTCAAAGACAACAGCCTAATGTAAAAGCTATGAAAAAAAACGGAGCTCAAGTCATTCCTGTATATTCTGGAAGTCAAACACTTGTTGATGCTGTTTCTGAATGTATGCGTTTCTGGGTTGCAAATTGTGACACTACTGCAATGTGTGTTGGTAGTACCGTCGGCCCAGCTGTGTTTGTTCGTATCTGTGGTTGGAGTACTAGTCAAATATCTAAAGAACTTAAAGTTCAGTTAATTAATGAGTTTGGAGCAGTTCCTAAAAAACTTAAACTTTACAATTGTGTAGGAGGTGGAAGCTCGAGCTTCGGATTTTGGAATGAATTTATGGATTATGACAAAAAGCAGTGTGAATTTATTGGAGTAGAAGCTGGAGGGCCTTCGAAAAGTAAAAAACATGCTGCACCTTTAACTTATGGATCAAAAATTGGAATTCTACACGGGGCAGCTCAATATGTTAATCAAAACACAGATGGGCAAATATCAGAAACTGAGTCTATTTCTGCAGGTCTTGACTACCCAGGAATTTCTCCACTTCATTGTTTTTTAAAAGATACAAAAAGAGCGAGATACACTGCTGCAAGTGATGAGGATGCATTAAAAGCTTATAAACTTGTTACAAAATATGAAAAATTAAGACCATCTCTGGAACCAAGCCATGCTTTTTCAGTTGCGATAAAAGAAGCAAAAAAATTGAGTAAAGATACTATCGTGGTAATTAATAGTTGTGGTGACGCTGCAAAAGACAAGGATATTTTAGCAAAAAGATTAGGGAAAAAATATGTTAAATCCAATTAGCGCTGCATTTGTAAAAGCAAAGAAGGAAAATAGACCTGCATTATTAACTTATACTGTAGCAGGTGATAGTTCAAAAAAACAATCTTTAGATATATTAAAATCAATATCAAATAATGTTGATATTTTGGAAGTGGGTGTTCCACACAACACTCCTGTTGCAGATGGAAGTCAAATACAAACTAGTGCTTATAGAGCAATTAAAAATGGCATTAAAATCAATGATATATTTAAAATTGTAAAGAACTTAAAAAAATTTAGTAAAAATAAACCAATTATATTGATGGGATACTATAACATGATTTTTCAATATGGTGAAAATAACTTTCTAAGGAAATGTAAAATTTCCGGTGTAAATGGATTAATTGTTGTAGACCTACCTTGGCCTGAAAATAAAGATTTTGCAAAAAAATGTATAAAAAAATCAATATATTTTATACAGCTTCTTTCACCAACAACTACAAAAAAAAGACTAAAAAAAATCATAAAAGACTCACATCAAATGAATTATTTTATTTCGATGCTAAGTACAACTGGAGGGAAATTAAAAATCTCCCCTAGAGAAATACTCAAAAATTATAATAAAATTAAAAAAATTAGTCCAAAAAAAGACGTTGTTATTGGATTTGGAATCACTGAAAAAACTATCAAAGGTCTAAAATCTGCTGATGGAATAGTTGTAGGAAGCGCTATATGCAAAGAAATAACTAAAAGTTTAAAGTATAGACAAAATCCTGTCACAAATGTAGTTAAGTTAGTAAGCAGATTAAAAAATAAAATAAAATGAACTGGATTACTAAGATTATAAAAGCAGGTGAAAAAATAAAATCTGCTATTCATAAAAGAGCATCAAAAGAGGATATTGCAAATAGTGATTGGGCTTCATGTTGTAGAGGACCTATACTAAAGAAAGAATTAGAACAAAATCTTTGGGTTTGCCCTGATTGTACTAAGCATCACCGAATAAATCCAAAACAAAGATTTGATATTCTTTTTGGAAAGAATAATTACGAAATATTTAAAACTCCTATTCCAAATGATGATCCTTTAAATTGGAAAGACTCAAAGTCGTATAAAGATAGATTAAAAAATGCTAGGAAAAAAACAGGTCTGGATTGTGGGATGATGGTCGTAAGTGGATTAATTAACAATATTAAAATAACTGCTGTTGCATCAGATTTTGATTTCTTAGGGGCCTCAATGGCTGCTGCTGAGGGTGAGGCATTTTTATATGGTATAAAATATAGCCTTGAAAATAAAACTCCATTTTTGTGTATGAGCTCAGGCGGGGGTATGAGGATGATGGAGAGTTTAGTTTCTTTGTCTCAAATGACCAGAACAACTCTTGCCATAAATGAACTAAAAGATAATAATCTTCCTTATCTAGTATGCCTTACAGATCCAACTGCAGGTGGCATAACTGCGTCATATGCGATGTTGGGAGATATTCATATAGCAGAACCAGGTGCATTAATTGCATTTGCCGGAGCTAGGGTAATCCAAGGAACCGTCAAAGAAGAGTTGCCAGCAGGTTTTCAAAAAAGTGAATATTTAGAAAAATCAGGTTTTGTTGACTTGATTGTTGAAAGGAAAGATCTGGCAGATAAGATAGGAACTTTATTATCAATACTGTTGAAAAAAAATTCTGGTATAAGCTCTGAAAAAAATGAAACTACAAAAAATCCTCAGTCGTTTTCAAAAGTTGCATCCTAAGAAAATAGATCTAAGTTTAGATCGTATAAAAAACCTTTGTAAAAAATTAGGTAATCCACAAGATAAAATCAAAGCTATTTCAGTTGTTGGAACTAACGGAAAAAATTCAACTATTCAAGCATGTTATGCTATTTTAAAAGAAGCTAGAATCAAATGTAACTTTTATACTAGTCCTCATATTCAAAAAATAAACGAGAGATTTGTTTTTAATAATAAAGAGCTAGAAAATGATGAGTTATCAGAAGTTTTTCAGGAGGTTGAAAAAATTAATGACAACCAACCAATAACTTTTTTTGAAATCTTAACTGCATGTTATTTTTATAAAGCAGCTCAGTGTCATGATAATATAAATTTAATAGAAGCAGGTTTATTTCATCGATTTGATGCAACTAATGTACTAAGTAAGAATTTATTAAGTATTGTTACATCCATATCTAAAGATCACTTGGATTGGCTTCCAAAAAATGAACAGACAATTGAGAAAATTATATTTGAGAAAACTTCTACACTTTTAAATTCAAATATTATTGTAGCTCAACAAAGTAATAAAGAGACAATGAGTTGTATTAAAAAAACTATCTCTCAAAATCCTTCAAATAAATTATTTTTCAATGATGATTTTAGTTATTCAGTTAATGAAAATAATTTTTTTTATTTCGAGGATAAATCTGGAGGGTTAAAGCTCCCAATGCCAAATATTCTTGGTCAATTTCAATTGGAAAATATATCAACTGCGATTGCAGCTCTTAGAACTTTAGATTTAAATATTAAAGATGAACATATCCAAAAAGGAATTACAAGAATAACTAGTTTGGGAAGACTTCAAGAAATTAAATCTGGTAATTTAAAAGAATTGGTTAAAAATAACAAATTAATCATAGATGGAAGTCATAATGAAAATGGTAGTAAAGCTTTGAATAATTATCTTCAAACTTTAGATTGTAAAAAACATGTTATTATTGGAATGATGGCAAATAAAGCACATGAAAAATATATAAGTTACTTTAAAGATATTTCATCACTAACAACTGTAGATATTCCTAATCAACCTAACTCTATTAATGGTAAAGAATTAAAAGAGAAATTTAAAAATATATCCAATGTTCAATTTCAACCAAGTATAGAACAAGCCATTAAATCAATTAATTTAAAGGAGAGTGATCTTTTGTTAATAACAGGATCTTTATATCTAGCGGGTGAAGTATTGAATTTAAATTAAATATTTTTATCCAAAAACTCTTTCATGTGACTTTCTGGAACACCCCCTACCTTACGGTCAACTTCAACACCCTTTTTATAAATAATTACCGTTGGAACACCTCGAACTCCTGCAGCACTTCCAGTATTTATTCCACCTTCTTCAATATCGGCATAATAAAAATTTGCTATACCTTCATATTCATCTGAAAATTTATTCATGATCGGAATCAAATTCTTACAAGGCATGCACCAAGATGCCGAAAACTGTACTACGGAGACATCTTCATTTTTTATCTTTTTTTCAAAATCATCATCTTTAAAATCATTCATCATACTTTATTCCATATATTAGATTCAATTAATTTTTCAACAGTCAAAAAGAGCTTTTTTCTTTTTATTAAATTATGCATCTGAATATTTTTGCTCTAAATTCATAACATAATCATTTATTCCATCTAAAAATTTCAATTTTTCATCAACTGT
>MDTG01357105.1_pt1 | contig 14475 bp, 16 predicted proteins | sample 811421 | NCBI WGS metagenome assembly MDTG01 (sample SAMN05326645, study PRJNA326480) | marine metagenome | isolation source: seawater | place: Pacific Ocean: South East | collected 2011
GTTTATGCAGGAGAACATTGACCTGTGGACTGATGACTTCAAGGCTGAGATCTATCAGGCATGTCGTGAGATGGTTGACCTAGAGGATAGGTTCTTGGATTTGGTGTTTGAGCAGGGTGATATTCCGGGCTTAACCAAAAAGGAGATGCAACAGTACATCAGGTACATTGCTGATAGACGTTTGCTACAGTTAGGCTTGAAACCTAACTATGAGGTGAAGGACAACCCACTGAACTGGCTTGACGATGTGTTAGGTGTAGAGCATCAGAACTTCTTTGAAGGACGTGCAACTACCTACATGAAAGCTGGCTTACGTGGTAATGCTGGTAAAGTTTCCTTTAATAAGGTCGCATAGTATGGAAGCAAACATAATAAGCTTTAAAGTTTTTGTTAACTCTAAAGGTAATGTAATGAGCGAATACAGTAAGTTACCAGTTGAAAAACTGGGGACTGTATTTGATGGGGAAGACATACCTTTAATTAAAAAGATATTAAGTGAAGTAGATACCAAGGTTGGTACGCTTCATGAACATCTTGAAAAGGAGTTAGAAGCTTTAAACTAAAAGGTTGATGGTCTGGGACGATGAGGATACATTGCGTACACTTAGCGTCCCATGATCGTACTGATAGTACACAGTCCTGAATACAGTAGTATCAATTCTACCAGTATCCCCACCACTATTAACAACAGAAGTGCGCGTCTCTGTGTTGACATAACTACTCAGTAGCATATTTGATACAGATGATACAGGGCCTACCATTTGGCCCTATTAGCCCAATATGCGGCACTCATCTTACCCTTCTTAATATTCTTAGCATGACGAGCTTTAAAGCTTGCACGTTTCTTCTTCATCTTGTCAGACTCTCCCGCCTTTGGCTTACCTGCCGTCTTAGCACCTTGCTCACCAAACCGAATAGTCTTGATCTTGTCACCCTCTTTAGCCACTACAACGTGTGACTTCTTAGGATGACTAGGAGTCCTCTTAGGCTTGTTATAGCCGCTAACGCCTGCACGGGTTAAGCGTGGATCTTTCTTCTTAGCCTTACCACCCTTCTTGTACTCTTCTCTATCCATCATTTACGATGCCTCGCTGTTTTCTTTGCTATCTTTTTGGGTTGCTTAGAGTGCTGCTTTCCTTTCTTCGTGTCTTCACGTTTCTTTCTGGAAGTGGCAGCGTACTCCTTGTCTGATAGAGCCTCTCTAGCCTTCTTCGGGAGATACCTTTCACCTGTTGCTTTCTTTCCTTGTGTTGAGGGTTTACCTGACTTGGTTCCCCATTTCTCTTTAGTCCACTTCTTTAGGGACTTCTGTGATTTCTTTAATCCCATGTTTTAAGTTCCTTACCTATCTTGATCCTACCGTAAGGGTTACGTCCTTCAAACTCTGAGGATGTTTCGTAGCCTAAAGCACCGTCTACGTACCACGTATCCTGCTGTACTCTCAAGCCTGTCCAGACAATGTCTGTAGAGGTTTCATTTAGATCGTTGAACGGCGTACCATTAGGGATACTTGAGATGTGTTCAAACTCTCCGTACCATGTGCAGCCTTGTAAGAGTGCTAATATAGAAATTAATTTAACTGCTCTCATTTGTACCCACCACCTGCTGCTTTGTATTCCTTAGCAAGCATCTGAGCTTTACGGGCTGACCATTGCCCCGGCTTACCGCCTTTACTACCCGCCTTGATCTTGTTAAATAAACGCTTACGCATAGTAGGCTTGGTGTAGTTACCTGCCTCATTAACTTTGGACTTTTTCTTTGCTGGCTTTTTAGCTGCTGGCATAGTGCCTCCAGTTATCTAGTTAAATATGAAATTAAAAGGGCTAAACACATAGGTATCAACAACACCAATACGGCTATGACAGTACCTATCTCTCTAACGTCCTTCCAAAACTTCTTCTTAGCAGCTACTGCTCTAGCTAACTCTAGCTGTTTAGCCTTTCTAGCTTCAGCCATAGCAGCCATAGCTTCTTGATATAGCTGACCGTTACCGCTGACTGTAAAGAGATCTTTGATCTCCTTCATAGTTTCTTGTATCTGCTTCTTGGCTAGTGCAGCTTTTACAGCATCTGCTTCAGATAGTTTACCCTCATTCTGTGCTCTTGCAAGCTCTACTTCAGCGCCACCAAGTGTAGATAAGAAACCTGATATAGATTGTATATCATTAGTAGTTTCAGCTACACGCTTGATAGCGCCTGTGGCAGCGTTAACACCTGCTATGATCGCAGATATTTCAGCAATCATTTGCGGGTCTTCTCATAGGATCTCATAGCACCCAAACCCAACATACCCATAAGGACAGGCATCATAGTTTCTAAAGGTACAAGAGGAATAACAATGTCTATACCCACTAAGGCCAGTACAAAGTTTGCAAATGGAATTGTAATAAAGTTACCAAACATTCCCAGCCCACATGTCCAGCCAATGAAGGGCCTCCAACCACTTACAAAAATGCTAGAGTGTGCTGCTTCAGTTTTGTTAACTTCAAGCTGACCCTTCATAAGTTCTTGATGATGTTCTTCTGACATCGTAGCAATCTTGTGAGCCAGCATTGCCTTCTGGTCTTTGTCTTCAATAAACTTATCTAGTAATCCAGTGACAGGGCCTACTAAGTTTGCTAACATACTCATATTAATAACTCCAGATGTGGGGCCTTGGACGGCCTTCAGAGCATTCAAGGTCATCAAGGTGTACAAATCTAGAGCCACCTTTCTGACTGATACCAATGCCAGTGAAACCTGCCTCTAGAGCGCCCTGTAAGAGCTTGTAAGCGGCTTCACCACGTACCCCTATATCTATGGCCCTACCTGAAGCATGTGCTCCCGGAGAGGCTTTACGGGCCTCTATGGGGTGGTCTTTACAACGGTATGCAGAGGTTACAGGGAAGCTAAATCCAAGCTTTTCACGCAAGGCATCTACCTTCTTCATGAACTCAGGATCTATACCCTTGGTTTGACAGTGCTTACACTCCAGTTCTTCTTCTGTGAAGTACTTATACATATCCACCTTTCGCCTTGTAAACTCTAGGATCTTCTACATCAAAGCTTTCTGAAAACACAGCTTTGAATTGCTGAGGATCAAACGGAATGTAAGAGTAAGCTTCAGCAACTTTGTCCTCTCCCGTGTTAAGATACTTGATACCATCAAAGCCCTTAGACTTTAGGAAGCTTCTAAATTTATCATTTAGATCATACTTCCTAATTTTTATTTGAGTTTCAATTTGCGGTACTTTAGAGGGATCATAATCCTGCATTAAATCTAAAAGCTCGTAGTAAGGCTTAGACAATAAACTATTTAACTCTTCTTTTAAATTCTTTGCTTTCAATTTACCGTTAGACCCTTTAACCATTGCGTCAATCAGGGTGCGCTGCAAGTCTTCTTTTTCAAGTATATTCTGCGCTTGCCAGTTGCCAAAGTCTTCTTCAACGACTATAGGATTTTTAATATTTAAATAACCTTTAATCATTGCCGGTTGTGCTCCGGGACTCTGAGCACCGCTAATAAATAAATCTTCGGCAGGTACTTTTTCTGTATACCCCATTTCATAATCAAAGTATTCTCTTATAGATAAAGCTTCTGCTTGTCCTTTAGTGCCGAAGTGTGGGCTAATTTCATTAGGCAGTGCAAAACCTACTTCAAAGTCAGTGTCAACGCCATGTCCTGTTGCCCTGTACACTGGTTGTTTAACAACAGATTCTTCTAAAAGTTGTTCAAGATTAGCTTCTCTTACAGCAGGATCAACCCCTGTATCTGAAACAGTCCTACCAGACTTGGGCATCTTTGTTAAGAGCCTTCGGAGAATCGCTGTAGTTTTTTTAGACACTTCATCGCCTGCTGAAGTTAACTGGTTTATCTCTAAACCTACCATACCTGCTTCTTCATTTACATCAATAACTTCTTCAGGATCTAATACTTCTTGACTAGCTCTAAATTGCCCAGTAGCTTCAATAAAAGATTCTTCTTCTGTTTCTCTTAAGTTATAAGAATCAAGAATACTTTCTACAGGCTCATTAATATCCTCATCATAGTTGGTAAAAGATGTACGCTCTAAAGATTGTTTAATTTGTTCTAAGTCGTAATCATCTTGTCCAATACCTAACTGCTCTATATCATCAGCAGCCCGTTGAACAGCTTCTAAATCAGAATCAGGCTTTGAATATTTTTTAATAAGATTAGCAACTTCACCTGTAAGAGGCTTACTAATGTTGCGACCTATTATGCCTCCTAAGTTAAACCCAAGACGCTGTAAAGGATCTACTGTCCCACCACCTTTAAATCCTAAGCGGTTTAAAGGATCTTCAGTGTCTTCAAAAGCTTCACCAGCTTGCTCGTTATATGGGCGACCTGTTAGCTTATCAATACGCTCGTCAGGTTCTTCAGGCACATTAGGTACATTCTTTACTACACCACCTGTCGCATACTTAAACGGCTTTCTGGATCTTTCAGGAACGACAGCCTCTTCAAACTTTTCATTTAGTTCTTTAAGACTTTTGTTGTACTCGTCCATAAACTCAACATCAAATGTACGCTCAATAGTTTTACCTGCACCATACAAAGGTACTTTCTTACCAAAGAAACTTACGATGTCTCCCCTACGAATAAGTGTATACAAGTCTTGTCCTACAGGGCCTGTAACACCTGCACCATATGCCAGCGGATCTTGATAGATCTCTGCGGCCTTACGCCCTCGTTGCATCATATCTGCAATAAGGCCATTACCGCCCCATCGAATTACAGCGTCAGCATAGATTTCTTCACGGTCTTTAAACCTTTCAGACTCGCCACCACTACGGGCGTAGTTAGTCCACCTAGCCATTTCAGTCATAATTAACGCAGCAGGTACAACCTTAGAGGCATTTGAAGGATTACGTAACAATCCTTTAGCAGCATTTTTAAGCACTGTATTTGTAAAGGCAGCAGGGTATCCCATAAACTGAAACAATATAGATGTCTGAGGATTAGCCATTAACATAGGCTTAAGCCCAGATTCAGCAGATGGGTTAAGAATTACTTCGTTAGTATACCTAGCAGCACCGCGCTGTATAACTTCTTCAAAGTCTTTATTACCTGTTTTAACCCAATCCAACCCTTGATCAATATCTACATTAAGTTCTTTTAACTCATCCTTTAAACGAGTAATACGCTTAGAGTCTGGAAGCCCAGCATTCTTAGCAATCTCTTTTAAGTTGTCACTAATTAAAGTTTTACCTGTCATGTAAGACATCATCTGAACTGATTTAGTCCACTGATCTAGTAAGTTAACACGGAAGAAAGTATTATTTACTTTGCGGGCAATCTCAGTATTTAAAGAATCACCTGCAAGCCTATCAGCCAAGTCAGCCATTGCTGTGTCCAGAGCCAAACCAAACTTATTCATTTCCTTCCAGATTTCAGGATCAGTAAGACCCTGCTTACCTAGTTTTTCTTTCAAGGTTTTTTGAATAGTTTCCTGTGCCGTATCCGTAGATCTAGCAAGCCCCTTTAGAGTTTTAGTTACACCGGCCTTACCTACATTAATAAACACCTCAGTAACACTAGACAGCGTAGCTAGGGGTAGATAGGCCAAACGGTTTGCTACACTATAGGCATCAATAACGCCCTGCACTTTGTTGCTTTCAAATCTACTGACATCTTCACCAGTAGTAAGCTTCCATACATTAAGCAAATCTTTTTCATCGTTCTTAGTTAATGTCTTACCTGCTTTACGCATTTCTTTACGAATAGGATCAACGTACATAGCACGATATTCGCTTAAGTTACGGGCACCAAAAACTTGCTTCTTAGCTAACTGCTTAGATGATTGAAAGATGTAGGTGTTCATTACATCTACAATGTCATTATTTAAAAACTCTTCAAAGTCATTGTCATTTATAAGGCTAAACTGGCGCTTGTAGAAAAAACTATTACCACCTGAGCTTCCACCGTCTAGTTGGAATTTCTTATCCAACATTTCTTCTACAACATCTAAGCCCTCTTCTCTAGAGTTAACCTCACCGGCTTTTATTAGTTTATCTATAAAAACATCTTTATTTTTTTCAATAGCCCCACGGCTCCACATACGAGGTACGTAGTTAGTAGCTGCTTCATCTATAAAGCCGTCATCAAGAAGCCTACCTGCAATATCGTCTAAGACACTTCGGAGTTCTGTTGCCATTGTTCCAATAGCTTCTCCCTGTACTTCACCGCCTCGTAAAGCCTTAATAAGATTATCATTAGCAATATCCGAAAGTTTACCGCGCATGTTTAATGCTAAAGGCTCCATAGCAGTTTTAGCTTGCACGTAATAACGTCCAGCAGTTTCTTTGTAGACTTCAAAGAAATCTTGGCTATCGTAATCACGATCTCCCCAGACATTACGTCCTGCGTCATACCTAAACTTCTTCATTAAGTTATTAGCTGTTTGAGAATAACGGCTAAAGGACTCTATAACAGACACAGGTTTAAAAGCAATCTTAGCCCCGTACCTATTAACAACCCTATTAATTTCAAAGCCTAATCGTTTACCAATACTATCAAGAGGTTTGCCCACATTATCACGCACTGCTTGATTTACTGTATCCGCCACTTCTTCTTTAGTACGTTGACCGCCACCTGCTTTTTTGTTTACTTCTTCAGTAAACCTTTCAATAGGTTCTTGATCTATAACAATAGAAGCCCTACCTGTTTCTACATCAGTAGATAAATCAGTCCTAGAGCTAGGTGTAAGTATTTCTATATTGTCCTCTACGGCTTTCTGAACATCAGGGTCTAAACCTTCAGGGCCTTCTTGATTAGCCTTCCTTAATTGTTCTTCAGAGTCTAGTCTTTCTTGAGCACGATTTTTAAAATACTTACTTGTTTTTGCAATAGATCCTACTAAAGCGGCACCAGCTAAAGCAGAACCTAAACCAACAGTTGCTGTCCTGTTAATTTGATAGTCATTAGATATTCCTGTAGCTATTTCAGCACGTTGTAGCTGATCTTCATGTACAGCACCAAAAGCTCCACCAGCTATACTGCCTCTTATAGTCTGTGCTTTTGTAGTATCTGAAACCGCTGCTCTTTTTAATACTTGTTTTAACCCTTCTTTACCTACAGTTTGCGCGGCTACATTACCGCTACCGCCAGTAAAAATAAAACCTAAAGCATTCAGAGGGTCTGCTAAAATATCAACACCTAAATCACCTGCATAGTTTAACCATTCATCAGTATTTGATGGATTAGTTTGTTCCCAAGTGGTTTTAAGAAACTTGTAATCTTCTTTTACTTCAGGAGGTAATCCACCTAAATTACCAGCACGTTGCATAATTGTCATAATTCTATTATCTTCATCACGCAAGGCTTCTACAATATCCCGATTATCATCAAAGTAAGTTCCGGGATCAAAAGTGTTGTCTAGTTTTGAAAGACCATATAAATATCTTTCTGCTGCCTTTTGAACACGGGGATCATTTTTCCAAGCGTTTGTAGATGTGGGTATAGGCGTAGCAGCTAAAGAAGGCTTTACAAAAGAAACTTCTCGCTTACCCTCTTCTTCTTTTATAGTATCATCAAATATCATTAAATATCCTTTATTTTAACCACCACGGCTTATAGTTGCTTGAATTTTATCAATTGCTTGCTCTTCAGTTAATTCTTTATTTTCATAATACTCACTGGTATTTAAACCTCTAGTCATATTACTCATTGTCTCGTATTCAATCATATCATATAGAGTTACACCAGCAGTAATTGAATCTGTAACATAAGGAAGCCGCCTGTTAAATAAATTAATACGGCTATTATCTTTAGGTAAATTTCTTTTTAAAAAATAAAGCCTGCTTGATTCATCAAACACAGCAGTCTCTCTAGTTGTATCTTTTCTACTAGCTCCTCTAAAATACTGTAAATCACTTTCTTGTATTAAATTTTCTAAAAAACTATCAAATTCTGGTTTACTAAATCCTTTCATCTGAAATTTACCACCAGTATTTAATTCTAAATCATTTAATGCTTCAAGAATTCTTAAACCACTAATTTCATTAGAAGCGGCTAAATTAGCCCCGCTATACCCTTTGTTTTCTTCTCCCTCAACATCTTTAATGTATCTAATATTATTAGCTATAATTTGCGCTGCAATATTATTAGCAGTTACTTGATCTTTAATTCCATATTCTGCTTGTAAATTGTTTCCAATTATTGCTATATTTCTGTGTACATTTTTTCTATATACATCTGCTTGGTCTTCATCTTCACCGTATTCAATTTGTATAGCTTTATCGAAAGAGTCTCTTAAATTTTCAGGGTCTTGTGTTAAAACATAATTTAATGATGTTTGGGCAACATTTAATTGTCGCTCACCAACCGACGCATAATTATTTCTTAATTGAGGAGAAACTTCTCTAGAAACTACTTGTTCATCAAAGCTTCCTATTTTTTCACCTGAGACATTAAAAAGAGGTATATGCGAACCTTTTCTAACTTCACCTGATAAAGAATCAAACTGTTCAAATTCTACAGGCTTCATGGGTAACGTAACTTCTTCTTTCGCATATATTTTTGCAGATAATTCATCATTCGGATCAGCCCTACTAACTTGTCTAGTAACACCTGTTTTTTGATTTGTAAAAGTATCTACAAAATAATGCCATTCAAATTGACCGCCTTGTCCATCAGGTCTTTTCCTTGTAACCTCTTCAGTATTTGTTAAAACTTCTTCAGGTCTACGCTTCAAACCATCAGTATAAGTTTTTACTTGTTTAGCAACCTTTTCTGAATCCGTTATAGTCATTCCTTGATCGAAAGCTTGTGCAAGAGTCATGAAAGCAGCAGAGTCTTGAGTAAATTGATTCTTCTCTCCTATTCGTCTTAACGCATCTTGTTCTACTTCTTCTCTAGATTTTTTATCAAAGAACTTACCAACCAAAGCCATACCTACATTTTCAGGTAAATCAGCCCTGCGTGAAATATACTCGTCGTACTTGTCCATACTCTGAAGAGTCTTACCGCTATTATAAGCCGCTGTTAAACGATCAAGCATAGCACCGCCTACACGATTACCTTCAGCATCGCGTGTTCCATAAACCATTTCTTCAGCATAAGATCTAACAGCACTACCAAGCTCATCAGGGTCTTGCACCATGTCTTCATCATAGTTAGAATAAATTCTATCCTGAGCAATGCCCATAGCATAATTGTCTACAAGATAGTTACCCAAACCACCTATGCTATTTGTACCTTGATCATATACTTTTTTAATTTTATTATTAAATAGGTCGTATCCTTCTTGATATTTAACACGCTGATCTGCTACTTCAGTGCGATCAAAGAACTCTTGTGCTTTTTTATCAAGATTTTGCTGATACAAATTAGCCGCTAAAGTACCTGCTTGTAGCAACGTATCTTGGCGTTCTTGTTTTTTACGTCGCTGTCTTTGAGCGCCTAATAAACTTTGGTAAGTTGTTTCAATAGCCATACTACTGCCTCTGCATTAAACTAGGTTGAGGTTTTTCCATTAAACTAGGAAGTTCTTTAGAGTCTACTTGCTGTAAAGTTTCTTCGGGTATTTCCTTGCTTTCTAATTTCTGGGCTGTTTCTTCAGGCATCTTAGCGCCAAATACATTTATTTCGTCATCTTGCTCATCAGTAATTTCATAGTCAATACCTGCTTTTTCAGCAAGTCCCATTAACATATAAGCGGTGGGTTCAGCAAGAAGCAACATTAGATCTGGATTCCATTTACCCTCATTAAATCCTGCGAATAATATTAACTGTGTAATTTCCATAATAGAAACACCACGAGCTATAGAAGACATAATATTTTCATATGTCTCTTCTTCTGTTGTAGTAACAAAAATATACTCTAAAGCCTCTTGAATAATAGTAAACTCAGGAGCGGCTGTATACGGTTGAGGACTATCAGGATCTTCAGTTAAAGACTGACCCGGAATAGGTCTATCCATGCGGCTTTGATATTCTTCTAGCTGTTGGTTAGGTTGTTCAATCATTTATCCAACACTCCCTACTGGTTGTCCTTGAAGAAGACCTGCTAAATTATTAGCCCATGAAGACTGTGGCTGATATACTAAGCTGGGATCTACACCCCTATAGCCTGTTACTTCCATTCTTTGAATAGTTCTTCTGGTGCCTTCTGCACCTAAAGAAGTTTGATTAACAGCATATTGCTCTGCTTCAGGATCAACAGCAGTACCTGCATAAGTACCTCCTGTATAAGTATCCCCCGCCATCCCTGTTTCGGTAAGTGCCCTAGCTATATTTGATTTAGTAAATTTACCTGCCATTTCTGTAGCCTTAGCCTGTGCTTTTTGACCTACTTCAGTTTCAAAAAACTTATCAGTTAATGATGTAGGTTGTTGAGGAGCAGGTGGAGCTATTTGAATATCTATACTAGGATTTACAGTGGGTTTCGTTACTGTTGTATCTATTTTTAAAGGTGACTGATCAGGTGCTAACAAACTACCGCCGGGAGGCTGATCTGGAACACTATATAGTTCACCTTTCGTAACATCAAAAGATTCTACAGTTGGGGTTCTATCATAACCCGGAAATGCGTCAGGTATTGCAGAGTCGGGTCTATTAGCAAGGGGTATATCGTACTTATTAGGATCAGGAACCACGTCAGTTACGGTTGCTTGCTGGGGCGCGTATTTTTTATTTTCAAAAGCTACTGAGTCTCCCTCTAAAGCTTTTTCCATGTCCGAAGCACTGGCACTTATATCTTTAGATATAAATTTATTAGGCTCTGTTAAAGTGTCTACAGAAAATAAATCACGGCCTTTAGATGCTACATCTGTAATAGCCTTAGATGCAGTATCCATAATACCACCGGGGCCTGTAAAGTTTTTCATTTGAGTAATATCAATTTTACCTGAAGTTAATTGCTTTAAAAAGTCACCAGCACCCGGAATTTTATTTATAGCAGTACCTACAGTTTTACCAACTACTTTAAGAACCCCATCACCTACACTTTTTACAAGTGATCCGGCCTTAGAGCCTATATTTACAGCAGCATTTAAAAAACTTCCTGCGCCGCTTACAAGAGCATTACTAGAAGCCATCATAGCCCCCGCAGCCTTGCCAATTAAAGCGCCTACCCCCGGAAGCAAAAAGCTAAGAGCAATTTGACCTACAATGCCAATCTTACCCATAAACTTTCCAATTTTTTTAAATACTTTTTTAATGCCCCTGCCAATCTTTTTAAAGACTTTTTTGACACCTTTAAATATTTTACTAAAAAATCCCATACTAACCTCTACTTAAATATATTACCAATGAGTGTCATGAGTGTACTTGTTGTACTAGAACCTTTACCAGCCGCAGCTTCATTTTGAAGGGCTGTAGAGTACATTACAGTCTTACGTTGCTCTTCATTTTCGTATGCTGTTCTTATATAAGCTGCTTCATCTCTTAAGTTTTGCCATAAAAACTCTTGCTCTGCACTTGATAAATTAAAGGCCATTTGAGCATTCTGTTGGTTAGCAGCATTAATAGCAGCGCTATCAATCGTATTGGACTTTCTGCGCCACTCTACATTTGACTGTGCAACAGCTTGTGCATTAGCAGCATTCCATTGATCACGTTGAAACTCTACTTGAGAATTAAACTGATTAACTTGATTACGGATAGCAGCATTAGCTTTATTGACTTCTATAGCGTTTTGAGCATTCAAGGCGCTTGTCTTACTAAGCTCAGTAGCATTAAACTGTCTCATGGCATTTGTCTGTGAAGCATTAAACTGAGACATATTAGCCTCTAAGTTAGCCATAAACTGATTAGTTTGATTCTCTGAAGCTGCATTAAACTGCTTTGCAGCATTTGTTGCTGCTTGGTCAGAAAGAAGACGTTGTTGCTTTAACTGCTGGTCAAGTACAGCAGCTTGTTGTCTATTACTAAGATTAGCCATGTCCATCTGTAGGAAACTTTGTGCATTAGTAATAGCAAGCTTTGTACGCTGATCAGCCGATGCAAGATCCATCTGAGCCATCAATGTAGCATTCTGCATAGCTGTTTGTTGTTCAGCACTAAAGTCTGTCATAGTCATAGACTGCATAAACTTACTATTAGCCAGTTCAGTTTGTTGATCTGTACTAAACTTTGTAAGGTCTACACGAGCAATCATAGCAGCATTCTGAACTGCCGTTTGTTGATCTACATTTAACTGAGCTACTCCCATGCTCTCAGCAATTTTTGCTTGAGTTAAATTAGTCTGCATACGTGCATTAAGATTAGCCAACTCTGTCTGTTGGGCAGCACTTAAGTTTTGAGAGTCAGCCTGATTCAAAGCAGACAAGTTAGCTAACTGCATCTGTTGATCATTTGACAAGTTAGCAAGATTCATCTGCTGTTGAAAGCCTGCATTCCTAGCAAGAAAATCATTAGCAACCTGCATCTCAGCCATAACACCTTGTTGTGTGAACTGACTCTGCAATACTGACATCTGTTGTGCGTACTGTGCAGTTTGACCTTCTGCCGTCTGTCTGTTAGCTAAGTTAGCCATGCGTCTTTGCATGTCTTGTGTAGACTGCGTAAGATTAGCTTGCTGCTCATTAGACAGGTTCTGCGCTGCACGCTGCTGGAGGGCCTGTGCGTTGCTCTGAGCCATCGGTAGAGCACTTTGTATGATTGCATTAAAGAGTGCGTCACGGCCTACAGTGGACGCTGACAAGCCTCTGACGGCTAGTTTCTGCTCAATAGCTGCTACTGCTGGTCTAGCCCACGCAGGAGTTTTACCGTCCTCCATACCGGCTAACAGGGTTTCCATCTGAGAAGATACAAGAGCCTCTGTAGGTAATGCTGCTACGGCTGCACGTACTTCTACAGGCTGCTGATCTATCTGAGCCTCTACAGTTGCAGGGTCTTCTACAATAGATGTACTAACATTAGTAGGTAAATTACCCAGTTCTGATAGCATGTTTGTAGCACCGGCTGCTGCCTCTCTTCCACTATAGCTACGATTTTTAACCTGTTCGTAGCCTACAATTCCAATAATCTCAGCAGCTTGTCCAGCCGTTGCGGGTTGCCCAGTAATAGCTTCACGCTGCTTCATTTCTGCTTCAGGAGTAGGCGATACAGTTACAGTTTGTCCTGTTACTTTATCTACAAAAGCATTACCTGAAACATTGAAATCTTGTTCTTCTGCTAAAGCTGCTTGCTCTTGTGCAGTATCTCTTTCAGCCGATACAGCCCTTTCAGTAAGCGTAGGGCCTTCAGCACTGGCAATAGCTCCGGGGCTTATAGTCCCTTGTGCTGCCGTTGTAGGGTCTAATGCATCAGCACCTACAAGAGCTACATCTTCTATTTTGGCAGGTGTAATAGCAGTTGGTGTAACGCCCTGTTCAGCTGATTGTGCAAATGCACCTTTCACGGTAGGTGGGGGTTTTACTGTAGATGCACCCACTGCTGTTTGCGCGCCTATTTGTTCAGCAGGCCCTAACTGAGTGTCTGTTGTAGAAACTTTTTCAGTCACTACGTCACTTATCGCGAACTTTGCAGGAGGAGTTATTTCAACTCTGGGAGCACTTGAGGTTGTTGAAGAAGTAGGAAGAGTTCCTGAAGTTCCCGGAGTATACGTAGATGAAGTATTTTGTGTAGATGACACAGAACCACCGCCTTCCCCCGAAGGATTTGAAGTTGTTGTAGTACTTGATACTGTTCCTACAGGATCTTTCCCAGTTCCACCTTGACCACTTTTAGGATCAAAAGAATGTAACTCTGAGTTGGGATTGTGTGGTTCGTATCTTCCCCTTTCTCTTATATGCTGCCCTGCATGCGCTTGTAGCCTTTTATTTTTTAAAGCCTTTAAAACTTTTTTATTATTTCTATTAGATCTTTTATTACTCATTGTTTATCCTAAGTGTGCAAAAATAACAGAAGTAGCTCCTGCAAAAACAACAGAAACAACAAGCCACGCAAGTCTTTCCCACCGTGCAGCATGAGATGCAGCTAACTCCCTTAACTGTTTTAACTCAGCCGTGGCTTCTCCCCAACGCTCTCCACATTCTTTCTCATGTTGAGCAATCTTTTCTAAAGCCTCTAGAGCTATCTCCATCTCAGTTTTTACTGCCATAACTACTTTCACCTACTGCTTTGCTTTACCAACATTAATGGCTAACAAGTCTGTAAGTTTGTAAAACTTTTCAACCCATTTATTATTATTAGGAATAGGTTTTAAAGCAGCAATAATAGAAGCTACAGTAACAATTGTTGTAATAATATTAATTAAATCCATCTTTAAACTCCTTAAAAGATTATAGCATATTTTCTGAAGGTTGTCAACTGTTAAGATCCTATTTATAACCAATTTATTTGAGGAAGGTCATCTATACTTGGGAAATCTTCAGTAGCTGGATAGTCACGAAGAAGTTGGCGGTATGCCAATATTTCAGTTCTTTTTCCGTGATCCGTAATTTTTACAAGTTCATCTGTTTCTTCTAAGCGAAGACGTATTTGTTCTCTGCACATTACTTCAAAATTCATAATCAAGACACCCTATAATAA
>MDTG01000627.1_pt1 | contig 14474 bp, 14 predicted proteins | sample 811421 | NCBI WGS metagenome assembly MDTG01 (sample SAMN05326645, study PRJNA326480) | marine metagenome | isolation source: seawater | place: Pacific Ocean: South East | collected 2011
AACTCATTTTTTCTTAATTTTTATGCATTGCTATGGTTTAATAATTGTACATGGTTAAGTTTTATTGGGGGAAGCATGTCTAAATCAAAACCATTGCCTGTGGTCGATTACCTTAAAATTCCTGATGATGGGGATCCTTACTTAGAGGGTTATCGTTGCAAAAAATGTAGTTCTACATATTTAGGCGAAAGAACTGTATGCTCTAAATGTTTTGTAAGAAACGAGATGGAGGTAATAAAATTGTCTGAGACTGGAATTCTACATAGTTACGCAATAGTTTTTAGATCTTTTCCTGGAATTGATGTTCCTTACATCTCTGCAATTGTAGATCTTGATGGAGGGGGAACAATTAAAGGAAATTTGATTAATATTGAGCCAGACCCTGATAAAATAGAATTTAATATGCCAGTGAAAATAACTTATGGCGATGCTTTAGGCAGAAAGGATAAAGAAGGAAATTCTTATCTGAGTTATTTTTTTGAACCAGCTTAATTGAGGTGAAATTATGAGTGATGTTTATGTAATGGGCGTTGATATGATTAAGTTTGGAAGATTTCCAGACAGAAGCGTTCCGAACATAGGGGCGGAGGCTGCTTTAATGGCCTTAGATGATGCAGGATTAGGAATTCAAGATATGCAAGCTTTATATTGTGGAAACCTTGGACAGGCAAATGCTATGGTTGGACAAAGAATTCTTCAGGAGATTGGCCAAACTGGTATGCCAGTGGTAAATGTTGCCAATGCTTGTGCTACAGGAGCAACTGCTTTTAGAGAGGCATGGATGTCTATAAAAGCTGGAATGTATGACGTTGTTTTGGCTGTTGGTGTTGAGCAAATGGGGAAAGGTTTACTTGGTGGAGCCGGTGGCGGAGATGGTATTCCTAAGGAGGGTCTTTTAGGATCTGGAACCATGCCTTGCGTTTTTGCTGAAGCTGGAATGGAACATTCTAAGGAATATGGAACAACTTTTGAGCAGTTCGCTAAAATCTCAGTTAAAAATCATCATCACTCAACCATGAATCCAAAGGCTATGTATCAAATTGAAACGCCGCTTGATGAAGTTATGAATGCTGAAATGATTTCTTATCCAAATACAAAGTTGATGTGTTCAGTTAATGTGGATGGATCAGCTGCAGCAGTTTTAGTTTCTGAGAAAAAAGCTAAAGAACTAGGTATGTCTAGAGCAGTAAAAGTGAGAGCTTCAGCTATGGCAAGTGATCCTTATACTGATAGAGATTTAGTCATGCCAGATGTTAATGCTTGCACAAGGCTTGCTGCTAAAGATGCTTATGAGCAAGCTGGCATAGGACCTGAAGATGTGAACCTCGTTGAATTGCATGATTGTTTTGCTACAGCAGAAATGCTTCATTATGAAAATCTAGGTCTTTGCAAAGATGGAGAAGCTGGAAGAATGATAGATGAAGGACATGTCGAGCTTGGAGGGAAAGTACCAGTAAATGTGTCAGGCGGACTTTTATCAAAAGGACATCCCCTAGGCGCTACAGGAATTGCAAATATTTACGAAGTCTGTACACACTTAAGGGGTGAGGCAGGAGCAAGACAAGTTGAAGGGGCAAAAATTGGCATGACGCATGTTATCGGTTTGGGAACTGCATGTGGAATTCATATCCTAGAGAAAACTAACTAATTAAAGTTTGAAAATTGGCGTAACAGGAGATACGCACAATAATCTCAAAAATATTGAGAAAATCTGCAGTATTTTCAATTCTTTGGACGTTAGTCTGGTAATTCATACCGGTGATATTACCCTCCCTAAATCATTAGAAATTTTCCATAATTTAAGTTGCCCATTGGTGGGAGTTTTTGGAAATAATGATCAAGGGGATAAGGAATCACTAATCAATATAAGTAATAAATATGGATTCGATATTGAAGAAGGTCCAAAAACTTTGGAGTTGGCAGATAAAAAAATCTTTATAGTTCATGATCCTTTAGAAATTAAAGAATATTTTTTTGATGAGGCAGACATAATTCTTCATGGTCATACTCATAGATATAGAAATGAAATAATAAAAAAAACACACATCTTCAATCCAGGAGAATGTGCTGGGATTCTAAAAGGTAAAAATAATATTGGAGTTGTAAATCTTCAGGATATCCAGATGGAAATTATTAATTTTTAAACTTTTTTTTACTAAACAATAAGTCTATCAAGATTAGAAAAAACATTAAGGACAACAAAGGCCTAATAAGTCTTTGAAGACTTAATTGATTACTCTCAAATAAATCCATGAAAAAAATTGAAAATATAGGAGCCATATTTTCAGAGCCAGGGGTAACAAACCATATTGTAATGAAAGAGCTTAAAATGAATGAAAATATTAATTTTTTAAGATAAAAGTTTTTAATTAATTTTCTACAAAGATAAGCAAGGAGTATAGACAAAAAGAAATATGTAGCCCAAGCTAAAATTATCATTTGAAATTTAAAATAAACCTATTCCTTGAGTCTTCATCTCTAATGATCCAAGTACATTCTTTGAAATCCCTCTTTTGAATTACTTCTGCAAGCCTGTTTAAATGATTGATTTTGAATATATTATTTGGCGGAAGATTCCTTATTTTTGCTTCTTCCTCTCTCCACAAAAAAATTTTTTCATCTAATGAAGTTAATTTTCTATTTTTCTTTTTTAATCTATTTAATCTTGAAATTGAAAAATCCTCTTCACCAAAATCTTTCTCTTTTGAACATAAATTATCAAAATCTTCCATAAGCCCCATTTTTTTTAGTTTTATGGTTTGTGACTTCATTATTCTAATTAAATATCTCACATCATTTGCAGCATATTCAATTTGATTTTTTTTCAAAGGTCTCTTATTCCAATCAGAATTTGTTTCATCTTTTGATATAGATATTAAAAAATATTTATTAACTAAATCTTTGTACCCAATTTGGGCAGAAAAGTTATTATCTAATATGCTTTCAGCAATCTGAGTATCAAAGACATTTCTAACTTGCACGCCGAGTGAAGTTTTTAAAACAGATATATCACTTCTCAGCGAGTGAAAGATTTTTTTGATTTTATTTGATTCAAAAATTCTCTTTAATTCCAATAGATTATTATTTTCAAATAAATCAAAGATAAAAATCTTATTATGATTAGATATTTGAATTAAGCTTAAAGATGGAAAATATGTATTTCTCCAAATAAATTCTGTATCCACTCCAATCAAATAATCTTTTTTTATTTCATTTATTGCATCAGAAAAAAGTACGTCATTGTTAACATATACTATTTCTTTTTTATCAAAAAAGACTCTAAAAATACTAAATAATTTTCTCATATGAAGGTTTTTATGATTTTTTTATAGTTTTTACCTAATTCTTTATCTTTTAGGGCAAAAGATATAAAAGACTCAAAATAACCAAGTTTATCTCCACAATCAAAGTATCTTGAATCCGCTAACAGCCCACTTAAATGAAAACCATCAAATATCATAAATTGTATAGCGTGAGTTAGTTCAATTTCTTTAGAGTTATTCTTTGGACTACTGGGTATGTATTTAAAAATATCTGGAGTAAAAATATATCTGCCTACTGCTGCTAAGTTAGAAGGAGTATCACTTTTGTTAGGTTTTTCTATTATATCTTCGATATCCATAACAGATTTTTTATTTTTATTTCTAGGTTTGATGATTCCAAATTTATTAACCTCATTCTTTGGAACTTCATTCAAAAGCATGCAATTTAAGTTGGTTTTTAGGAAGTATTTTCTTAATTTAGCTAAATTAGATTTTTTAAGCATTGATTTAGATCCATCGACTACTCTGTCTGGCAAAACTACAGCAAAGGGTTTTTTCCCAATCTCGGTTTGAGCGCACTTAATTGCGTGGCCAAGTCCGAGAGCTTTATTTTGATTGATGTATATCAAATCTAATTTCTTATTTGAAATATTTTCTAACTCTTTGAGTTGAGATTTCTTAATTCTTTTAGCTAGAGCTTTTTCAAATTTAGAACTTTTATCAAAGTGCCTTCCGATTACCTTTTTACTTGAGTGAGTTACAAAGATAATTTTTGTAAAGCCTGCTTCAAAAATTTCTTCAACAACATACTGAATAACAGGTTTATCGACTATTGGTAGCATCTCTTTTGGAATTGACTTAGTAGCTGGCAACATTCTTGTTCCTAAACCTGCTACAGGCACTACAGCAATTTCAAGTCTATTTTTTTCCATCAAAGATAGTGTTAATTTTCCTGAAAAATATCTCTTGTAAATATTTTTCCTAAAAATGGTTCTAATTCTTGATTATATCTATTCGCTAAGATAAGAGATGATGATGAAACAAACTCATCAAAATCCTGGATGATATTTAAACCCATGAACTTTCTATTGTTTATTAAAGGCTCATAGATAATTATTGGTATATTTTGTTTTTTTATTCTTTTAATGATGTCTATAACGGAGGACTCTTTCATGTTGTCAGATCCTTCTTTCATTTGAAGTCTATAGATACCCAAAACCTTAGGATTTTTTTCCATTACAAACGAAGCAATATAATTTTTTCTTTTTGTATTAGACATAACTATTGAATTGATCAAACTATTAGGAGTATCTGCAAACTGTGAAATTAGCTGTTTAGTATCCTTAGGTAGGCAATATCCTCCGTATCCAAAAGAGGGATTATTATATTTATTTCCAATACGCTTATCAGAACAAATGCCATCTATTATATCTTTTGTATTAATAGAATTTGATAAGCAAAAGGAATCCAATTCATTAAAAAAGGCTACTCGCATTGCAAGATAACTATTAGAGAATAATTTAATACTTTCAGCCTCAGCAGGAGGTACTGTGAAAATTTGTGGATTATTTTTTGCTGATTCTGTAAATAAGGAAACTATTTCAAGAGACAATATTGAATTTGAAGCGCCAACTATAATTCTGTCAGGATAAAAACAATCATATAAGGCAGAACCTTCTCTTAAAAACTCAGGAGAAAAGATTATATCTTTTCTTTTAAACTTCTTATTTGCTGTGTCAGTAAAATGAACTGGAACTGTTGATTTAATTAAGATAGGTACTTCAGGATCTAGTCTATTTAATTTTTTAATTGTTGATTCTAAAATCCCTGTATCAAATTTATTTTCAGATGATGAGAAATTTGTTGGTAGACAAAGGATATATAAATCGGAATTCGAAATAGCAAAATTTAGGTCTGAACTGAATTTAAGGTTATTTTTATTACGTTTCAGGTATTTTGCTATTTCTTTGTCTTCTATATGACTAATTTGATTTGATAATTGATGAACTATCTCCTCATTATTATCTATGACGATGACGTTATTTTTTGAAGAAAGATAGCACGAAATAGCAGTACCAACATATCCAGAACCTATCACAGTAATTCTTTTCATGTAAATTTACTCAAAACATCAATAAATTTCTCTGAATTTTTTTTATAAGAAAATGATTCTTCAAAATGCTGAAAAGCTTTATCACCCATCATGATTCTCTTTTTGACATCTATGTGTAATTTATAGATGCCGTTTGCTAGTTCTCCGGGATTCTTTTCATCCACGATAAGACCTGTCAGATTATTCACTATGTAGTCATTGCCTTCTTTGTCCCTCAAAGAAACTATACTTGGTTTTTTATAGATAGCAGCTTCAATTACAGGCCTTCCAACAGCATTAAGATGTGAGGGGAAACATAAAATATCAATATTGTGATAAACCTCATCTAAGTTATTTGAAAAACCTTTCAAGATAAATTTATCTAGAAGTGAATCTTCTTCAATTCTTTTTTCTAATTCTTTTTTTATGTCCGTCTGAAACCCAAATTGTTGCATCAACCTTCCTTTAAAGCTGTTCATTTCCCTAAAATTATCTCCATAGATATGAAATTCAATTTTTTCTACTTTCTTATCGTTTATGAGGATTTTTGCTGCTTCATAAAATTCAAAAATTCCCTTGTAAACAAGAAAATTTGAAACCATTCCAACTTTTGTAACTTTATTATTAGATGTTTTATTAGTTAATTTACTTTTATTTTCAACAAAACTGTTCCTTATTACCTCTACTGGAACTTTTATTTCATAAACATCAAGGCTATTGAGAACTCTTTTATCTATACAAATTATTTGATCAATATATTTATTAATGAGGAAAGAAATAAATTTTGATCTTATGTTTTTTTTATTATTTTGCAATGTCCTTACATGCATGATTGTAGGACATGAAAAAATAGTTTTTGTAATTACTCCGAAGAAAATTAGACTTATTTCATTCAAATGAACGGCTTCATAATTTTCTTTGCTAATCTTAAGCACAGCAAATATTGAAGAGCAAAAAAATAAAAATTCCCTCAGTAAAATGAGCCATCTTTTACCTCTATAGAATCCTATTTCAGAATTATCAAATTGGGGAACTCCATAAACAGACCTATAATCAATCTTATTTATTTTTAAATTATCTTCAATTTGTCCGGCTGGAGTCAGCATAAAAACTTTGAAATGTTTTTTTATTTCTTTTAAATAAATTAACAAACTTTTTGAAGCTCCTCCTGTGAAGCTACAATGATGAATAAAAAGTACTTTAGGTAGAATTTTCAATAGAATATTTTTTAAATAGAAGACTTGATGTTAGAAGAAGATAAGTTGGTGGAAACAGAATTGAGAAGGATACAAAAATGAAACTCACCGCTAAGGGAATTGCCAACATACTATAGAGTTTCAAATTAGCGCATTTAAAAATTACGTACATTAAAAAAATAGAAAATAAAATACCTAGTTCAATAGAATATCTTGAAAAACTTGATACTGTTTCTTCAAGATAGTTTTTTGCTCTCCCACAACATATTCCAAGATTTTCATATTTACTAATTAAATGAAATTTATCATCTACCTTTCTTGCTACCTTCTCGTAAGATCCACCTCCATATCCAAATGGATTCATTTGAAGGGCCCTTAGACCAATTTCGACAGAAAGTAATCTCTCTGAAATTGAAGAATCTAAGAGTAAAATTGATGGATTAGTCAAAACCAATTTCAAAAGAGTTCCTCCTCTAGACTCTGAAAAATTTGAGTTAAGAAATCCAAAAATAGATAAGGGAAGTAATAAAGAGATAAGCACTAAACTTCTTAAGGATAACTTGTATAAAATAAAAACTAAAAATGCGAACAGGGTTAAAAGATATCCAGTTCCAGAGCTTGTCAATAAAACTACAGTTATAGACAACACAATAGATGTTATCAAAAAAGTTCTTTTTACTTTTAAATTCAAATAAAAATAGTAAGAAATTATCATTTGAACTAAAGCTGTAACTGCAGTAAAGCTCCCTTCAGCGGCAAAGCCAGCAGCGCCCCTTCCTGGGGAATGGCCTTTAATTGTTCTCACTATTTGCTCTGCAAACGGCTCGAATGTTCCGGGAGATCCCATATGCCAAACAACTCCTATAAAATTCAAGATAATTGCTGTCATAAGCACTTTTGATGAAAACAAATTAAAATGATAGTAAATTGATAGGAAAGTTATAAGAGCAAAAATTAATCCAAGCCGATGCCTTGCATTAAAATTATGTTCTGGATCAAAGCCTCCATATAAAATGGAAAACGATGCTATCAAAATAAAACAGACAGCAAAATAATCTAAAGGCAATCTTTTCTCTAGAAATCTCCAGCCTAATAAAATAGAACCAATGATTATGCTTATGGGTTGGACATCTGTTCCTATTGGATAAGGAGAAATAAAAGGCATTAATGAAAAAAAGAAAAATAAGTTAGCAAGAAATATTTTCATTTATCGATTTGGTTTAGAAAATTTTAGCCTTACCGTGTCAAATAAGACTTTATTTATCTTTTTTAAAGATTCCCACAAGAACTTTGATGAAGGATAAAAGTTATGTTCAATCCTCTTCCTGTCTAAATATTTTTTTAGATCATTTTTTTCCCACTGCATTTTTTTTAAAAAATAATCTATATCTGAATTAAGTTCTTCTTGACTGGGATAGGGAATTTTTTTTAGATCATTTAATCCATCATCTCTATCCAAGATTCCATTTACCACCAAAGTACTCAAATGAAGTTTTCTTTTATCTATTCCAAATTTTTTTGGCAATATATAACCCTGATAAAACCTTGTGAAAACCGATTCATAGTGTTTGTATGGATATGGTTTGTATTTGAAATTTGCGGACAAAGAATTAATAGCTTCATTTTTATTGTATTCAAGATAATCAAGAAAAGAGACCCATTTTATTCTTAGAAAGTATTCGCAGTGTAAATATTCCCAGATCCCAATTGAAGGAAAAGTTACTAACTTATGATTCCCAAATCTTTTAGCAATATTTTTTATATTTTTTTTATCGTACTTAAACCAATTCCAATTTGATGGCATTTTCATTCCTTCGGTAGCCACATTAGTTCCTCCCAATATATATTTAACCCCAAATTTTTTTGCCAAATTATAGTTAGTTGCTAGCATCGCGTTGTCGTACAAAAGTTCTACATCTACTACATCTGAATCAAAAAATGATTGCATTAAATTTCTGTATTCATTCCAATCTATTACATGAGTGTAGAGATCTACGTCTAGATTAGAAATAAGATTGGAAATATTATTTTGAGCTAATTCTGAATTCCAACCATTATCCATATGGACGGCAAGAGGTCTGAGTCCCAATTCTTTCACCTTTACTAAAACCCAAGAACTATCAACACCTCCAGAAACGCCCACAATACAATCATATTTTTTATTTCTTCCTTTTCTCTTAATATTTTTTATAAGAGCCTCTAAATCTTCTGAAGAATGTTGCCTTAGAGATTGTTTATTTAATCTAGAGTCCAAATAATCACTACAATAATTACAGAATCCATTTTCATTTATTTGAAAATCTACCTCTGTAGAGTCCATTAGGCATCTTTTACAAATTGTAAAATCATTTATGGAGTACATTTAAAGTCCTGTTATTTTGCTAATTGTTTTGGGGTCTGGATAGTTTATTAAAACTGCTCTGTGTGGACCATGATAAACAAAAAAAGCTCCTGCTGCGACGGCGCTGGCCCCACTATCAAAAGATTCTTTGATGTCTTCAAACGATCCAATTCCTCCCAAAGATATCATCGGAGATTTAAGTTTATTGGCAACATAATTAATAAGTTTTTGATTTTGACCTTGCATTTGTCCGTCTCTATCAACATCATTCAATAATACTTCACCGACATCATATTGATTCAAAAGATCTATATATTTTTCCAAGGATGAAAACCCATGATTTTTTATCTTAGAATGAGAATAAATTTTAAATTTATTAAAAAAATTTTTCTTTATGTCAATTGAGGCTACTATGCTTGAGGAACCAAAGCTTTGGATAAGTTCATGAAGAAAATTATGATTTTCCAAGACGCTTGTTTGGACTAATATTTTCTCAACCCCAAGAGAAAATAATTTTTCAGCTTGTTTTAAACTTTTAATGCCTCCCCCATAAGTTAAAGGCATAAAGCATTCAGAAGCAAAGCTTTCTATAAGGCTGTAATCTGGATTTTTTTTTAATTTAGAGGCTTCGATATCTAGCACCATTAATTCGTCAACTTCTTTTTCATTAAATATTTTTATAGCGTTAATTGGATCACCTACATAAGAAGGATTTTTAAAATTTGTAGTTTTATAGAGGCCTCCATTCATAAGAAGAAGAGATGGGATTATTCTTCTTGTATTCATCTATGATAAACCTAAAAACGATTTTAGATTGTTAAACACCTATTTTTCAGATGAAATTGCTTTTAATAGTACTTTAAACAAATTCATACCAAATTTATGAGATTTTTCAGGATGAAATTGTACTCCAATAATATTTTTATTTCCTATGATGCTAGGAAAATAATTTCCACCATAATTAGTTTTGCCATATATATAGTCTGAATTTACATGATCATATTTATAAGAATGGACAAAATAAAATTTTGATTTTTCGATGATAAGTTTTTCGTTAAAAAATTCATTTTGTTTAAAGTCCACAAAATTCCATCCCATATGAGGAACTTTAATTGTGTCGTCATTAAATTTAAATTTAACAAACTTCCCTGGTATGAATGAGAGGCCTTTCAATACTCCTTCCTCACTTTGATCGCAAAGTAATTGCATACCAAGACATATTCCTAAAATTTTTTTTTCTCTATTTTGACGGAATTGATCCAGGTATTTGTCCCAGCCAAGTTCCCTTAGTCTTTTAATTCCATTATCAAAAGTTCCAACACCAGGGAGGATAATGAGATTACTATTAAAGTTAGGGGGAGGATCTTTGTGAATAATACTTTCATACCCAATTTTTTTTAGCATATTCTTTACGCTGCCAATATTTCCAATACCAGAGTCAATTATTGAGATCCTCATTTTATTAAAATACTTTAACTATCTCGTTTTCAAAATTATATTTATGTGCTGCTTTATTACTGCCAATTTTATGCTTTAAAATTTCATTAGAATCTATGGCATTTATTTTTTTTACACATGATGAGACTGAAAATTCTTCAGAATAAAAACCACAATTAAATTCGTTGATTATCTTTGTCATTTCGACTGAAGGGCCAGTAAATATTGAAAGTCTGGCCTGCATGAATTCAAAAAACTTATTGGGAAGACAATGTTTAACATTAAAGTCTAGTGGTTCGTAGTAACAAACCCCTACATCATATTTTTTTAAGGTATCAATGATTAGATCGTATCTAACGGGCTTTTTAATTCTGACTTTATCTGAACTTATAAAGTTTCTTAGAAAATTAATATAGTTTTGATCTCCATTAAGGTATAGATCTAGGCTAAATCTTTCGTCACAATTTTCAAAAACTTCTATCATTTTCTCAATCTGCCTATTTTTATTTGCAACTCCGTGATGAACAGCTTTGAAAGTACTTTTGGAAGCAGAATTTACATCCATTTTCCTAAAATTTGGAGCGCTGAACATCACTGATGGTTTGATTTTAAAATCATCATAATATTTATCAGAAATTCCATGAGAAACGGTTAAAACTTTATCGCACTTATGAAGGTATTTTTTGCATATCCTCTCATTTTCTTTTGAATACAAGATTCTAAAATTTAAACTATTTTCAAATTGCTTTGGATAATATTCTCTAGCATCAAAGATTACTTCTAAGTTTTTTGAGCTTTTTTCTTTTAACTTGATAACAAAACTTAAGAGACTCAAATCATGACAAATTATTAGATCTAAATCAGAAAACTCTTTAATCTTTATCTTGAATAAGTAACCATGCAAGATACTATTGAGAAGTTCTTTTAATTTTCCGAGAAAAGAAATATTTCTTAATATTGTTAAAAAAGCTCTCAGTAACTTGAAATAGAATTGGCTTCCCCTCCTTAGCCCATAAAAACCTAATTTGAATGAGTTTGATTTATTTAGTTCCTGATCATCTGATAAAGTAATAACTGCATTTTCAGGACTTAAATAATCAATCATTTTTTTAGGTCGTGGATCGGTAAATGGGGTCCCAAAGGAAGTAATTAAAATCTTTTTGGAGATTGGTTTCATCTATTTAATATACCTCAAGCTTATTCTGAAAGATAAAATTAAAAAGATTGGCTTAGTAAGGTAAAATTAATTATGGAAGAAAATAATGAAATAAATTTTCTCGAGTTAGTTGAATTATTGTGGGCTGAAAAGAAAAAAATAATATTTTCATCTTTATTTTTGGCCTTGTTACTTTTCCTTTATTCTATTTTTTTACCTGATATTTTTATATCGGAAAGTAAGCTGAATGTAGTAAAAGATGATATGTCAAAGCAACTAGAAGCATCTAATCTTGGAATTTTTAGTGTTTTCCAACAAAATCAGAGTCAAAGGGGATTTATCGAAGATCATATCGAATCAAGAGATTTTTTCAAAAGAGTATCGGAAAACACAAATATTGTTATATTGTTGCTTGGCATAGAAAATATAGATGGTAAAGACGAGCAACAAATTAAAAATATTCTTTATAGTCAATCCATTAAAGAAAAATATGATCAGCAAATCTCTTCACTTGATTTCCTAAATATTCATGCCTTGTTTAAGTCAACTTTCGAGGTAGATAATGCTAATGGTCCATTCACAATCAGATCTAAACACACCAATCCGGTTTTAACGAAGGTATTCATTGAACTATTAGTAAATGAAACTAACTCCTACTTTAAACTCAAGGATGATAAAGAGTCTAAGGATGCAATAAAGTTCATTTCGGAAGAATTGCCAAAAAATAAGGTAATAGATATCCAGATGACCTTATCCAGTGTTTTGTCTGCTAAATTAAGAACTCTTGTCTTATCAAATATAAAAACCGACTATATTTTGGAATATATAGACTCCCCTTTTATTCCCTCTTCCCCAAGCCTTCCATCGAAAAGAAATTATTTTCTTTCAGGAATGATTTTAGGCTTTATATTTTCTGTATTTTGGGTTCTGACTAGAAAATATTTGATAAAAAACTAAAAGCAAATTTGTTAAATAAGTATCTTGATGTAAATCTTAAAAATAAGTCTTATACCACTTTTGAAAATTTACAACTCTCCAAGCGTTTTCTAAGAAATTGTTTGAAACATGAGAAAAGTTTTTTTTAAGTTTTTTAAAGTCAAAAATTTTTAAGTCATTATCAATTTCAATTTCACCAAATTCTCTTCCAATTAAATCTAAAATCAATTCTTTCTCAGGAGTTTCAAAACCTATCTTATCTTTTCTATTCAATATAGAATCTGGCACAATTCCCCTCATAGCCTCTCTAAAAATATTTTTTGTTCGCCCGTTATTTGATATCAAATATTCCTCTGGGAGGCTCAATACAAATTCTGCAAGATCTGTTGTTAAAAAAGGCACCCTGCTTTCAACCGACCAATGCATAGCATTTCTATCCTCATGTCTAAGTAAATGTACTAATCCATTCCTTCCTGTCAAAGCGTATCTCAGAGTATTGCTTAAACTCCTATCAGGTTTTTCTTTGAAAATTTTTTTCCAATCAAAAGATAAGTTTGGATTTATGCCTGAACTGCGACACCAAGATTTATTGATCCAAGGAGGCGGCTCTAAACCTAAAAATCTTTTTAAGGTCATTTTCGATTTAATATTTAAATTTTTAGAAAGATAAGGCAACAAAACTTCAGTAAAACTTTTGTCATGGAGATCGCAATAACTTTTAAGAAATTTATATGCCTCTATCCATTTGTTTTGACTCAGGATACTTGAGAGTCTTGAATCGGGATAACCATAATATCCAGCCAACATCTCATCTGCTCCCTGTCCGTCTAAAGTCACAATAATATTTTCTTCTTTTGCTTTTTGAAAAACCTTATATTGTGCATATATGCTTGTACTTCCAAAAGGCTCGCCCTGACATCTAATTAGTTGATCAATATCGTTTGATAAATCGTTTGATGACATTTCAACCTTATGAGGTATTGCATTCACCTCTTTATTTACTTTATCTATCCATCTTTCCTCATTTAAGGTGGAACCTCTGGCAATATAACTAAAAGTATGAATTGGTAAATCAGGTTCAAGATGCCTCATAGAGCAAACTACTGCGGAAGAATCTATCCCACCTGATAAAGCTGCTCCAATTTCAACATCGCTTCTGAGATGTATTCTTATATTATCAAGAAATATATTTTTAAGCTGATCTGATGCTTCGTTGAAAGAAATTTCTTTTTTTTCTTCAATGCTTGGCCACCACCATCTCTTAATAGAAAAATCATCCTTATTTGCAAGGTTTTGCCTAAACAGGTGCCCTGGCAAGAGATGCTTAATTCCCTCAAAAAAAGTATTTTCTCCAGCATCATAATTTCCTCTTGTTAAATAATCATATGCAGTCTGCCAATTAGGTGAAGGTTTTTCGCTAGATATTTTTAATAGGCTTGGTATTTCAGAACTAAAATATAAACTTTTCTTAGATTGATAATAAAATAGAGGCTTTATTCCGAAAGCATCTCTTACTCCAATAATACTTTTTTCTTTTCTGTCATATATCACAAAAGAGAACATTCCTTTAAGTTTTGGAATGCTTTCTTCTTGCCATTCAGACCATGCAGATAATAAAACTTCTGTGTCTGAATCAGTTTTAAAATTATATTTTTTTTTTAATATATTTCTTAATTCAATATAGTTATAAATTTCTCCATTAAAAATTAAGATAAAATTTCCATCTCTAAACGGTTGATTTGACCTATCATTTAAATCAATTATGTTTAATCTTGTATGTAGTAATCCTATTTGTTTAGAAGAACTATCTTCAATATAATAATTTTTTGCATCTGGTCCTCGCCTGCCCATTAAATCAAGAGTTGAATTAATGCTATTTTTTTTTATATAACTTTTGTCACTTATAAAACCACTTATTCCACACATTAAATTAAGTTATCTTTATTAATTATCATATTTTTTTTTAAATCCTTTTTAATTTTTTTTCCAATTATTCCTTTAAGGTTTAGAAAGTTGCTTGAATTTGTATTACGTAAAAATTCTATATTTTTAA
>MDTG01195891.1_pt1 | contig 14474 bp, 1 predicted proteins | sample 811421 | NCBI WGS metagenome assembly MDTG01 (sample SAMN05326645, study PRJNA326480) | marine metagenome | isolation source: seawater | place: Pacific Ocean: South East | collected 2011
GGTTTTATAACTGTCGGTTGTAAAGTAGTCACCATTGAATTGTTGAACCTTATCTTCTAATTCTATTCTAAAATCTTCACCAGTAAAAGTTTCTGTGGTATCAGCCAGTGTATTGGTATCATATCCTTGAGCTCTACTATAAACTGCCATACTTCCACTACTTGATGGTTGACCAAATAACGAAGCATCGTAAAAACTTATAGCAGATGTGGTCGATGTTGTACTACTATTCTTCCAATTTCTAGCGGTTGTCCTAAATGTCAATGAATAGTTTAAACTTTCCTGTGATGATCTAGCAGAAACAACATTAGATGAATTACTATCCAATGAGAAGGTAAATGAAGAACTGGCAACGGATACATCACTTGTATGTGGTATTTGATTTGAAGTTCTCTTTGTAGTAAAATCACTTGATATTACAAAGGTAGAAGCTCCTGTGGATTGTACACCACTATTGGTCACCGATACACTTGTATTTGATAGAGAAGTAGAACCGATAGTGTCCCATGTATCGGTTGGATTACTGTTTATCAACGGTGTTGAATTATATCCGTAACAAGGATCAAAACAATTAGTAGCGTGAGCAGAGTATTTAAATCCATAGGTTGTTGTCAATAGATAAGGAGCTCCACTCAATGATCTTGAAGTAGCACTAAATGAGGTTCTAATAAAATCTTTCGATATGGATGGAGTTGGAGCACCATCTGTTATATCAGTTGGTAAGTCACCTGTGTAAAGATAGAAAAGTGTTGAACCATCCGTACCATCTTTGTATTGAAAATCAGACATTGAGCCGGTTTTTAATCCAACTTTTATATCATCTGTTTTATAATATCCACTAGCAGAAATTGTATTCTCATCTACCGAACCCGTATGATGAAATCTACCACTAAGAGGTCCTGCCACACTATTAAAATCACCATCTTGAAAAGCAGCTGGTATGACAGCAGGTTGAGCAGTATCTATTTTTGCTAATGTCAATCCATTTGATGTTCCAAAAGAACTTTGTGTATAATCTATAAAAGATGATGTATGAAATGTAGAATTTTTATCAGGAGTATCATCGGCATAATTATCACTAAAAGAAGATGATCCTAAAACTCTAACAGTATAAGCAGTTGCACCACCACCTGTTAAACCACCCAAACCAAAAAAATTTGAATTACTGAATATAGCACTAGAACCACCAGCATTTGCTGATATGGTAAAGGTATTTGTATCAAAACTAGCATTTGTCTGTATTGTGGATGGTATTCTTGAAGCATAACTTCCATGAAATGGATTTGTTCCTGTATCATTTCCAAAATCACCTAAATCACTTGCCTGTACCCAACCCTTTAATGTTAAATAATCTTGCACCTTTCTATAAGAACCGGTTTCACTCATATCAATGTAAGATGAACCTGTCCAATGAGCAGATAATCTAGCATTTTCATAAGTTGATCCCAACACACCGTTTAGTAAACTACTCTTTGATGTTGTTGAACCAGCGGTATGTGATGTAGAAACACTAGCCCAATTTTTTAAATTTGCAGTTGGGGCAGATGTATCAATAGAATGACTAATCACACCAGCCATAAATCTTAATATTTCCGATACATGGGTTGTATTGTCAAAATTATTAAAAAAGCTACCAACTAAATTTTCACCCCAATTATTTGAAGTTGGATATCCATTTGTAATGTTATTTGTAGTTATTGCAGTTGATGCAGTTGTGGTAGCATTAACTACCATGGTAGAACTTGATATCCTACCCATTACTTGAAGATTATTACTACCCGTTATATCCCCACTTGCACTTATATGACCATCGGCAAATATTCTTAATCTTTCTGAACCAGCAGTAAAAAATTGTAATTCGTCATTATCAGAACCAGCGGATGTTTCTGCCTCTATTTTGGTATCTCCATCAACATCGGTCATACCACCAAGAGTACCCCAATTATTTCCATCATAACCCTCATAGGATTGTAAAGTGGTGTTAAACCTTATCTCACCTTTTGTAGCAACACCAGTTCTTTCATCAGTAGTTCCAACAGGAATTATCAGACCATCGGAAGAGCTTATGTGTAAAGTGGCTTTTGGAAAGGTTGTCTTACCAAGTGCCATTTTACTAAAAGAACCTGTTCCAATAGAGGTTATATTATTTATGGTAGCAGTATCTAATGCACCAGATATATGAACATTTACAGTTTCCGATCCACTACCAAAGAACAAATTACCTGGTTCCAAGGTTTCGGTGCTACCTCCACTAGCTGCAGATAAAACAAGGATTTCACCATCTGTAACTGCTACTCGTACAACGATACCAATTTTTTGTATGGAGTTTGCGGAACCCGTTGGTTCTAAAGTAGCAAAACCACCACCGGCATCTAAATATAAACTTTGACCAAAAGTAAATTCAGAAGTATTAATATCCTTACTCTTAACTTTACCAGTTAAAATAAGAGATCCTGTTGATTCCGGTATCAGATGATTCTGTAAGATACCTACTGCTGGTCTTTTATTTCCGTTTGATGCATCAGCAACTTCAACCGTGTATAAACCTTCTGACTGTTCACCAACTAAATATACTGGTCTACTCGATGATATAGTGGATGCTGTATTATTTACTACCGTTATTGCAGTTCTGTCGGCATAATCAAAAGACACCGTACCATCACCATCGGTTCTAAGAAGTGAGTTTTGTGAACCAGTAGTATTTGTTATAGTTATTGCAGATACATGTAAGGAACTAATAGAAGCGGTACTAATTGCAACAAATTCGTTAAAGTCCATATGACCAATAGAAGCAGTTCCATGAACATGTAAATCTCCACCAACGGTTGATCTACCAAATGAACCGGTTGAAGACATTGAACCACTTATAAATGGCGAACTTAAAGTAGAATCTATTTGTAATCCATCACTTGTTAATATCAATCCACTTGAACTAACATTTCCACTTGCCGTTATATGAGTTGATGATATCTGCTCTATATGTCCGAATTGCCAGTTTTTAGTAGAACTACCTATATTGTATGTAGAATCAGCATCAGGAACAATATCTGATATAATTTCAGCACCAAAGGAAACACTATCGGTATCAGCATTTCCAAATGTTAGATTACCTAAAATCGTAGTATTACCATCAATTACAGCATCACCACTAACTTCCAATCTTGAAATTGAACCAGTTGAAGTTATATTTAAATTACTACCTGTTATTGAAGTGGATACTGTTAACCCACCCTCAACCTCTAAAATATTTAAGGTGTTTTCAACCTTTCCCACTGCTACATTGTTTAGAAAGTAGTTATCATGATCAGCGCTACCACTTATATTTATAGAACCTGTAAAATTATGTACATCGGTGCTCAATGATCCAAACTGATTGGAGCCTGTTATAATCAATACCGAAGATGTTACATATTGAGCCGTGGTAACTATTAACTCATTGAACCTACCTATATCACCTTTTATAGTACCAACGACATTTAAATCATAAGGAGTTGCTTTAGTAAATCCAGGTGGGCTAATAGCAACCTTACCATCATGAGTTACCTTCATGGAGTTGTTAAAAATTATATTATCAAATAATTTATCACCAGTAAAGGCATCGTATAACTCGGTTATCATAACCGGAGTTAAGGTCCGTCCATCACCAATTCCTGTTTTTACGAGAGTTGCCATATTATTTAGTCACCGTGCATGTAAGTGTAACTTCATCAGTCACACCACCACATGTAAATGTATTTGTAACTTGTGTTGAAGCCAAACCACCTGATCCAGAAATTAATCTATATCGTACATAAATTGTACCAGAAGAAACACTTGATATCGTTGCAGTAGAGCCATGATTTACATATCCCGTTGCGTTATTGCCAGTACCACCAACTCCTGGATCTCCATCATCGGACATAGATATCTGTACAGTTGAACCACCATCTCCACTAATCCCAAAATCTAAAGTTGCAGTTAAATTTCCAGTAGCATCACTCAAGGTAAAGGTTTTTAGGGTTGATGTAGTTGTGTTACCACCAGCAGTAGTGCTAAGGAAAAAATTGTCTATTACGCTAGAAAAAGACGGAGGAGCAAAATCATGATCATAACCATAAAACTCACTCATAGGAAATGGATGAGAGGATGGTGAAGGTCTATTTGCAGACGGATTATCCGTATTGATAGCATCAACCGTACCATCAGAACAATCTGATAGTGAAATGTTGGTGTAGCTATTGCCTGACGAATAATTATTCGTTTCCAATTCCCTTCTAATACCTCGTAGAGATAATTCATTACCACTAGTTGGTACTGCCATCTTTCATCTCCCTTAACTCTTGTCTGAGTTCATCAATTTGTTTTTGTTGTTCTTTCATACCCTCTATCAGAACAGCAGTTAGTTTTTCATAATCCACGGTTTTATATATCTCCCCACTATCGTCCATTAGTGGCATTTGTTTATCCCTTACTATTTCAGGTATTACCTTCTCCACCTCTTGAGCAATCACACCTAAATCTTTCTCACCCTCTCTACCACCTCTGTTCCAAACATATTCCACACCCCTTAGATTGTTTATTTTATCCAAGGCAAACTCTATTGTCTTCACCTCATCCTTTAATCTTTCATCAGATATCGTGGTTGAGAATGCCAGTACATCAGCATCGGCGTGAAACTCACCACCATTTTTGAATAGAAAATCATGACCATTATTTACCATTAGGTTTAAACCATTGGAGTCATGAAAGAATCCATCATCGTAACTATTAAAAGAAAGGGCAGGAGTAGTTGCTGATCCGGAAGAAAACACAGCATGAGCATCATCCATAAGAACTAATTTAGCAGGCCCTTGAGTTGAAGTTGTTCCTTCTAAAAGTATACCATTGGATAATGATGGTTTATTGGCATTAGTATGCCAATCGTAAGTTGTTCTATGCCTATCAACATTCATACCTATCTGACCAATGGTAATTTGTGTTGTCCATTCACCACCAGAACTAATTATTTGATAAGCCTGTCCAACCCCATATGTCTTAGTACCGATATTACTACTACCCCTATTAAGACCACTTGCATTGTCGTTTGATCCTGAAGCGGCATATATTACCATTCGTTGCCCTAAAGCGTTTGCACCACCACCAATCTCATTATTTGTATACTCCGTCATCACACCACCGACATCAGCACTAGCTATATGTTTTATATAGGCAGCATTTATTTCGCTAGGAGCGGTCTCGTTGAAAAATCCTTTAAATGGAAAAAGTGATTCGTCTGCTGGAGTATAAACAAATTTTTGGAAGGTCTTACCACCGTTGGCAGTATGTGACCATAAGGTCTTTCCGTCTGCATTTCCTGATGAAAATTCCATGTAAGGTGCGGTTGAAGCAACTATGGAACATGTGTTAAATGTATCGGTTGCAGCAATTAATGCGGTATCCGTACCAGCAACATATGGATTTACATCTGATGACCTTAACTCAAAGGCACCAACACTACCACCATCAAATTTAAATTTAGATGCAGTTGCCTGTCCATTTGCTTTAAGTTGTATACTGTCATCAAGGGCTATTCCATCAGTTCCTACATAAACACCAGGTTCTTGTGAACCTACATTAGCCCAATCCTCATTGGATGCCAAGAAATCTTGGTTAATTAAAAATCCACCAATTTCCCCACTCGAAGCTTTTACCGAACCACTCATCTCTAATCCAGCAGAAGACGCAGATAGGAAAGTTACATTTCCACTTTTTATACTTACCCCATCGGAATCAATTTGTACATGATTTCCAATAGTAGAACCTATGGTGGTTACCAATCCAAAGGAAGCAGATACCTTTCCACCTTGAAGAATATTTAATTCAGTTGTTGATGCTGAAATATGTGTTTTTGTTTCATCTCCAATTATAGCTCCACCGGCACCAAACCTACCAACCTTAGTTGCACTATCCATTATAGTTAAACCATCTGAACTAGCGGTTATATGACCTGCATTTAATGCACCTATCCGTGTGGTCTCACTAAAAAGAGCAACATCGAGTGATCCTGAAGCAATTGTCAACCCTTGACTTCCTAAATGAGCAAATGTAGTTGTATCCGCACCAAAGACAAAAACCCCATCGGCATTTAATTGTAATTTTCTGTTAGCATCTTGATCGTCAACACCATCAAAAAACTTTGTAGTTGTACCAAACTGAACCACATCTTGTCCATTTAAAGCAGCATCCGATGTATTAGATGCCCTTAAAGACATACCAGCAGAAGTTAATACAACCTGTGTCTCCATAGTGTCAATGGTAGACTGTGCGTCTGAAGCAGCCGAACTTGCGGCAGATGCTGAGTCTCTGGCACCAGCGGCTAAATTAGAAGAATGAAGTTCAGCAGCAGTTTGAGCGGCAGATGCTGAAGCAACCGAACCAGCAGCTAAGTTGGAAGCAAGAGTTTCAGCAGCAGTTTGAGCAGCAGATGCTGAAGCAACCGAACCTTCAGCCAAGTTGGAAGCCAAAGTTTCAGCAGCAGTTTGGGCAGCAGATGCTGAAGCAACCGAACCAGCAGCTAAGTTGGAAGCCAAAGTTTCAGCGGCACTTGCTGAAGCAACAGCTCCGGCAGATAAATTTGCAGCAGTTGTTTCGGCAGCAGTTTGAGCAGCAGATGCTGAAGCGGCAGCTCCGGCAGATAAATTTGAAGCAAGGGTTGAAGCGGCAGATGCTGAAGCGGCAGCTCCGGCTCCAGCAGAAGCGGCCGAACCAGCTGCATCAAATGCATCAGCAAGTTGTTCAGAACTCGATACTATATTACCGATAGTAAGAGTTCCACCAAATGTAGCATTACCACTTGAATCTACAGAGAATTGATTTCCAATTGAAAGACCACTTGAATTCATAGTTAATCTTGCCGTACCACCATCTTTTAATTTAAAACTTGTTGATGTAATTTCAACATGCTCAGTAGCAACATTACCAATTGTCGTGGTTCCAGCAAAATTAGCTAATTGAGTTGCTCCATCTTTAACTGTAACACCAGTTGAACTCATCGAGATATGTTCATTTGACACATCTCCAATTCTTGAAATAGCACCAAATGAAGCAAAGTTTGTATCCGTCCCTCCGTCATCGACAATTAAATCTAAAGATGTAGCACCCAATACCATTCTGGATTTATCATTAGCGTCTTGACCAATTGTAACTGATGTTCCATATTCAGCAAGTTTAGCACCACTACCATTTAGTATATTCATACCAGCAGATGTAATCTGTACGGAAGCGGCAACAGAAGCAGAATCAACCAAGGTAGCGGCGGTATCAGCAGCCAGTGAAGATGAAGCATTTGTTAGATTTGTAGCGTTAGCAGTTGCTTCAGCAGCCAAGGAAGCTGAAACCGAATTACTCGAACCACTTATAGCATCAGCTAATTGAGCAGAACTTGATATTAGATTACCAACAGTAAGAGTTCCACCAAAAGTCGCATTACCACTTGCATCTACAGAGAATTGGTTTCCAATACTAATACTCCCATTGGCAGCAAGAATCATTTTATTCGTAGTATTATTTCTAAGATTTATCGCACCACTTGTAATCTGAACATTAGATTTACCACTACCAACCTCACCAATTACAACCGTAGAACCAAAATCTGCGACATCTGTTCCACCTTGTGTAATCTTCATTCCATCAGCACTAATAACAGCTTTATTATTAGAATCTTTTATAATACTAACATCAGTAGTTGATGCCGATATGTGAGCATTACTCGTACTACCAATTAAAGCCCCATCTCCTGAAATCTTACCAATCTGAGTAGCACTATTCATAAAAGTAACACCATCTGAACTCATAGAAACATGTTGTGCATTAAGGGCACCTACTCTAACCACATTACTAAAAAATCCTATATCCGTACTATCTTTTACAATTTGAACTCCCTTACTATTAACTCTAGTAAATGTATTGGTGTCATCACCAAAAGCAAATATACCATCCGCATTTAATTGTAATTTTCTATTTGAATCAGCATGACCTACTCCGTCAAAAAACTTTGTTGTTGTACCGAATGTTGCTACATTAACAGATGAATTGTTTCTTAATGACATACCAGCTGAACTCAATACAACTTGTGTCTCCATTGTATCGATCGCATTCTGTGCCGTAGATGCAGCAGAAGTGGCGGCAGATGCGGAATCTCGAGCACCAGCAGCCAAGTTGGAAGAATGAAGTTCAGCGGCAGTTTGTGCAGCACTCGCAGAAGCTACAGCTCCGGCAGATAAATTTGCAGCCAAAGTTTCAGCGGCACTCGCAGAAGCGACTGAACCAGCAGCTAAGTTGGAAGAATGAAGTTCAGCGGCAGTTTGAGCCGCACTCGCAGAAGCAACAGCTCCAGCTCCAGCGGCACTCGCAGAAGCAACAGCTCCTGACGATAAATTCGCAGCAGTTGTTTCTGCGGCGCTTTGGGCAGCAGATGCTGAAGCAACCGAACCAGCAGCTAAGTTGGAAGCCAAAGTTTCAGCGGCACTTGCCGAAGCAACAGCACCAGCACCAGCGGCACTTGCCGAAGCAACAGCACCAGCACCAGCGGAAGCAGCCGATCCCGCAGGATCAAAATCACCAGCTAATTGAGCAGAACTCGTCACAGTTCCTTCAGGTAAATAATCCCCAATAGTTAAAGTTCCACTAAATGAAGCATTACCTGAAGCATCTACAGAAAATTGACTTCCCATTCTAATACCACTACGATCCATAATAAGACGAGCAGTAGTTCCATCTTTTAATTTTACACTACCAGATTGAATTTCCACATGATCTGCAGATGTTGGACCTATTGTGGTGGTAGCACCAAATGATGCACTTACTTGTGTTCCTCTTCGTATATCAACAGAATTAGCGTCAATATGTACATTATCATTTAAAGCGTCACTTCTACCAATAGTAGTGGTAGTTCCATAATTAGCTAAAGTATTACCAGCTTGGTTTTTTAATGCCATACCAGCAGAAGAAAGTTCAACTTGTGTCTCATAAGCTGATTGTCTACTAGCCAAAGAAGCAGAGTCAGCACCACTTGAACCACTAATTGCATCAGCAAGTTGAGCAGAACCACTAACCGTTCCGGCTGGTAATGATATCGTACCATTAAATGTAGCATTACCACTTGAATCCATAGTGATACCACCACCATCTGAACCGAGTTGCATTGATGTCGGTGTTATCTGTACTCTATTATTTGAATCATTTCCAATAGTAATAGTTGTACCACTTACAGAAATTAAATCAGTAGTACCATCTCTTAATTTTAATGAATTACTTTTTATCTCAACATGTTCAGTACCCGTATTACCTATTGTGGTTGTAGAAGAAAACTTAGCAACACCAGCGGCGCTTTGAGTAACAGTTAATCCTGTAGAATCTACAATAATAAACTCATCTGAATTATCAAATATTTTTACACCATTGGTTGGTGACATGACAATAGCATCATCGGTAGCACCGTGAGCACCACCCAACGTCCAAGTAGTTCCTCGGAGTTCAGCCATCGTAGTTTCATTATCTATAAATTTTAAACTTGTAGCATCAATTGTGATATGTTCAGTAGCCAATGTACCGACAGTTACATCTTTAGTTAAGAATGCTCTTTCGGTAAATAAACCAAATCCACCTCGTGTACCAACCTTAGCGCTAGATAATCCGCTTAAATCACCTAGTCTAGCTTTTAATTCTACATCATAAATTGCAGAACCGGTTCTTTCTACAATATCAATATAAGGCGTTTCATTAGTAGTTGGATTAGCATTTAATCTTATAAATCCACTTCCACTTATTCCTGTTGATACTAAAACTTGACCAGGTTCGTAATCCTGTGCCGGATTTGGTGTATCACCAAGTGAACTTGAGTCTACTCCACTCGGTAAAGATCCACTATAACCCCTAACAACAAAAAGTTTACCACTAAAATCTGTATCACTTGAAGGATCTGTTCTTGAAGCACTTTGAACCTTTATATATTCCGTAGAAAATCCAGTTGCACTAACCTTTTTTAAACTTAATATTTCACCAGCACCATCTCCGTAACTACCAGTAAATCCACTAACATTGTCAACACTCATGGTTGTAAAACTAGCAGATATGGTTCCTGAACCACTTAATACGGTTGAATTAGCAACATACAACTGACCACCTACGGCATTAACAGTTTCCTTTTCAAACACAGCAGTTTTCATTGTTCCACGAATTACGGCATTTTCAAATTCAGCAGTTCCATTATTTAAAGCAGATATTCTCCATCCTTTAACACCACTGGTAAAATCAGCGGTTTCTATAGTACCAGTAGATGTAATATTTATATTATCTGAAAATATTTGATCTGAACCAAGATTCCATCCCCCAACAGTTCCACTTGTTGCTTTTAATAATCCAGCTTTCGTAACACTAAATGGCGCTGAAGCAAAGGAAGCATGTCCTATTTGCATTCCCACATCAGCATCGGCCACAATAATATTATTACTACTACCCAATGATATTGTTCTGTTAGCAGCATCTAAAGTAAAATTAGTTGCAGTTAAAGTATCTCCACTCAATGTAAACCCAGCAACTTTACCACCAGTAAACTTTACTTGTGATCCTGTTATTTCTCCACTATGTTTTACTTTAAAGGCACTTGAACTTATAAAAAGAGTTTGTGTTGAATCATTAATTTCAACTCCAGTTGTTGTCAAACTATGTCCATCAATTTCAAAATTAGCTAATTTACCACCAGTAAAAAGAACATCAGAACCTGTTATCTGTCCACTTGATCTTAATATCAAATTATCATTAGAACTTGTTATCTCAGTTGAATTTATTCTGAACCCACCTATTTCACCAGTTGTTGATTTTATAAATCCATCCCTTGTTACACTAAACGGAGCATTTGCAAAAGTAGCATGACCTAATTGAATTCCCTCATCACCATCGGCAATAAAAATAGTATTTGAAGTACCGAGTGTTATTCTTTTACCGCTTGGATTTATTTCAAAATTTGTAGCAGTTAACTCATTAGCACTTAGGGTAAATCCACCAATCGTACCACTTGTTGCTTTTAAAGAACCACCCTTAGTAACACTAAACGGAGCATCAGCAAATGTAGCATCACCCAACTGCATTCCTACATCTCCATCTACTATAAAAATATCATCACCACTTCCAAGTGAAATTAGTTTATTTGCCGGATCAAGAGTAAAATTAGTAGCGGTTATCGTGCTTGGATTAATTGTAAATCCACCAATTGTACCATCTTGTGCTTTTATAGAACCACTCATAGTCACATTACCATCACGATCAAGATGAAATGATGAAGCACTTATTTCCATGTTTCCATTAGAACCACTAACAAATGCCGTTGACTTTTGACCTAAGAAAAACTTTGGAGTTTCTAATATAATATTACTACCACTTGCTTTTAAACTATCTGTTTGTATATCTATTCCAGTTCCAGCAGTATATTTTATAAAATCTGTTGCACTCTCTCCAACAAAGAATGTTAGTGTATTACCACTATCAAAACCTAATTGAACTCCTGGCCCACTTCCGACTGTATGTGTACCTATTGTTAGTTTTGGATTAACACTTCTCCCATTTAATCTAAAATTACCAGAACCAGCTTTTAATAAGTTTCCATCAATTTCCCATCCAGCAATTTTACCACCACTAAATAATACTTGTGAACCTGTAATTTCACCAGTTGGTGTTACTTGAAAATCTGATGAAGATATAAAATATGTGGCATCAGAAGCTCCGTCTAAATGAAAAGAACTTCCTTGTTTTAATTTAGTTCCGTCAATTGTAAAATCGGCAATCTTACCACCCGTAAATAACACAGAGGAGCCTGTTATATCCCCACTGGCTCTTATATTAAAATTTGATGTAGAAATAAATTTATCATTACCAGTAGCAGAACCACTTATGAAAAAATTAGCAGTGCTAAAAGCATGATCATCGGAAGTGAAACCACCGATTAAACCAGCACTTGCTGTTATAGTTCCTATAAAAGTAGCACCACTGGCAATTAAAATACCATCTTTATCCACCATAAAATTAGGACCCATCTTTATAAAAAAGTTAGATGATCCTGATCCCGTTGGTGTAAAATCTATGTAATATTCATTTCTTAATTGATCTAACGCGGCACCACTATCTGAACCAGGTCCTTGATCTGCTTTATAAAGAGCAGAACCCTCTCCATCTAAGATAGCATTATTACCAACTAATGTGCTACCACTTATTGTCCACCCAGCAATTTGACCACTAGTTGCTGTAACTTTACCACTTAACTGAGCATCAGATGCAGTTATCTGACCATTCGATTTTAATCTAAGATTATTATTAGAAGATTTTATTTCTGTTGCTGATAAATCAAATCCACCAATAGTTCCACCATTAAATAAAACATCTGAACCAGTAATTTGTCCACTACCACCTTTTAAATTTAATGTCCCAGCTTGTGATTCTAAGTTAGTACCAATATCAAAACCACCTATTGTACCTGCTTGAGCAGTTATCTTACCAGCTATTTGAGCAGATGAGGCGCTTATATCTCCATTCTCCTTTACATTAAATTTTGATGTTGATATAAACATATTAGATGAATGATGAGCACCACCAGCTACAGGACTACCACTTATAAAAATATTAGAACCTGTTATGGCATCGTTAGTAATGGCAAAACCACCAATAAATCCAGTTTCAGCCTCTATAGCTCCTATCATTCTAACATTACCATCTCTATCAAGATGAAAATTAGAACTACTAATTTCTAAATTACCATTTGATCCACTTACAAATTGACTAGCATTTCCAAATAAAAATCTTGGTGTTTGAATTTCTATATCACTACCACTAATTCTAATCGTACCATTAGAACCACTCATAAAACTATCTTGATTACCTAAGAAGAAGTTAGATGAACTCATTACTAAATTAAAACCATTAAATTGAATTCGTTCTCCATTAGAATCACCGAATAGAGCATTTCCATCCCCATCCATGTAAACACCCTTACCATTATCAAAATTAACAGGCGGTGTTGAACCCATAGCCATAACACCAACATCACTTGAACTTATGATAAATCTAGCAGTATTAAGATTAAAATCACTTGTCTGTATCTTAACACCCGTGTTTTCAGCCATCACAAAACTTTGAAATCCATCAGAACCAAATCTTGATAAATTATCAGGATCGATTACAAATGATCCTGATGCCAGTAATAATGAAGATGCTGATATTTGTCCACTTGATTTTAAGATTAAATTTCTATTAGTTGATTGAATTCTAGATGATGATACTTCAAATCCACCGATACGACCACTTGATGCATCGATAGAACCACTAAATTTTACATTACCAGTTCTATCTAAATGAAAATGACTTGAACTTATTTCTATCTGTCCACCAGATGCACTTATAAATTGAGTTTTTGTAGAACCAACAAAAAACTTTTTAGTTCTAATATCTAATTCAGAAGGATCTGATCTAAATTTAAAAAAACTTTCGGTGTTTGCGAATAATTCTAAACCTACTCCATCATAATCATCACCACTCGATGTTAATACAGAACCACTAAAGAACATCACTCCACCAGGAGCAATTCCCAAACTAGCACTCTTAAAACCTTGATAGTCTACCGTTTTTAAATAAGCGCTATTTCTACCCGATTGTTCAAATCCTCTACCAACTGCACCACCAGTAAATTGTCTACCCCTAAGTAAATTATCAGCACCTTCAATTATAGATGGAGTACCATTTACATCCATAAAAGAAGAAGTAATTACTATCTGTTCATTTAATCTGTTTTCATCATAATATTGAGCAGGTGTTTTATTTTCATCAAGATATCTTAATTTAAATGTTACAGTTGTTTCTCTTCTTATATCTTTTGGAATAGGTGTTTTAAATGTACTAGATATTGGATTCAAACCTTGTGAACCACTTTTATCCACCTCGTACCTAGCAGTATCGGTGTCTATGTCAAATGTATTTAATATCGTGTATTGATCGGTTCTACTACCACTCTCCATGTAAGACAATTCAGCAAACTTTACTTTACCACCTTGCGTCTGTAGATGTGAAGCACTTACATTTATGTATCCACGGTTAAAAGTTATATCACCACCACCTCGTGATATATCAGCCTCTAATGTTTCTGTAAAACTAGAACTAGCAATTACACCATCGGGATCGTAAAACATAATCGGTGAAAGATTAGGTTGATTTTTTCTTATTTCAAATTCAAATGATGATCTAAGATTTCTTCGACCTTCAAACTCATCAGGCACACCTTCCAACTGTCCAACAACATACATCGTGAGTTCACCATCAAATATATTATCAGCCGTGCGGTCAGGATCTTCTTGTATCCAAATATATCCTGTAGCGGCACCACTTGTATCAGGAATATCAGCTAAATCTGAATAAACAACAGTTCCATTAGCGTCTACAAATTCAAATACAATAGATGAATTACTTGCTAATAA
>MDTG01350394.1_pt1 | contig 14474 bp, 17 predicted proteins | sample 811421 | NCBI WGS metagenome assembly MDTG01 (sample SAMN05326645, study PRJNA326480) | marine metagenome | isolation source: seawater | place: Pacific Ocean: South East | collected 2011
AAATAAAATTTTACAATAATGAAATTAAAAACTTCAATAGCAATTTTAACAGGTTGTCTAACAATATTCTTATTTTTAATGCTTCCAGTATTTCTTTCTATGAAAGAAAAAAAAGATCAAACGGTCGCAGCATTTAAAGGCTCTGATTTTGAATTAAAAGATATGAATAATAATTCTATAAATCAAAAATCTTTTGACGGTCCCCTTACTGCAATTTTTTTTGGTTTTACTAATTGTCCAGATATATGTCCAATGACATTAAATAAAATGGATATTGCTCTAAATAGAATTAAAAAAAATAAAAAAAATAAATTAAAAGTTTTTTTTATAAGCGTTGATCCAAAAAGAGATACTCCACAAGTTGTAAAAGATTATTTAAGTAATTTTGATAATGATTTTATTGGAATTACAGGAGATCCTGGTAAAATATTTTTATTATCTCAGTCTTGGGGAATAATTAGTCAAAAAATATTTTTTGAAAATGGTGATTATAATATTGATCATAGTTCCCCTGTAATACTTTTAAAAGATGGAAAGTATGTTGCCAAAATTTCTCATAGAGATGACATCAAAAAAACCATTAAATTGATAAAAAAATATTTATAAATTTAAAATATAACTTAATATTGAAATTGAAGATATTGCAGCAGTCTCTGCTCTAAGAATATTTTGATTAATCTTAACTGGATTTACTCCTTCAAAATCTAAAATAGCTTGTCTTTCATTTTCTGAAAAGTCACCTTCAGGTCCAATTATTATACACAAAGGTTTTTTGCTATTTTTATTTAGTTCAATTTTTTTATTTTTGGTATTTAAATCTGTAAAAATTAAATTTATTTTTTTTTCATTTTTTTTAAGAAAACTTTCCAAATTTTGAGTTTTTTCTAGTATAGGAATATTTATTCTATTCGATTGTTCAGTTGCCTCAATAATTATTTTTTCCAATCTTTCAAAATTAATTTTTCTAACAATTGTTCTATTAAATATAATTGGGATAAATCTAGTAATGCCAAGTTCGGTAGCTTTCTGGATCATAAAGTTAGAATAATTTGATTTAATAGGAGAAAATGCTAACCAAACTTCGATTATATTTTCTTTTTGTCTTAATTGTTTTTGAACACTAAATTCCACTAATCCTTTCGACACATTGTTGATTTTGGCTAACCATTCTCCATTTTTATTAAAAAGTGAAAAATATTCTCCAATCTTTACTCTCATTACTTTGATCAAGTAATGCGATTGAGGTTTTTTGAGTTTAGAAATGAAATTAAGAGATAAACTTTCAGGAAAAAATATTCTAATATTATTCATATTAAAGAAAGTAATTTATGAAAAATATTAAAGCAATAATTTTCGATGCTTATGGAACTTTATTTGATGTCAACTCAGCAGCAGAAAAATGTAAAGAAAAAATTGGTAACAAATGGGGAAACTTTTCAGATTATTGGAGAACTACACAACTAGAATATACTTGGCTTAGAAGTTTAATGAATAAACATGAGGATTTTTGGCAAATTACTTGTGATAGTTTAGATAAATCAATGCAAGTATTTAATATTGATAAAGAAATGAGAAATGAATTATTAGGTCTCTACAAAAATCTTTCGATATTTCCAGAAGTAAAAAAAGTTTTAAATAATCTTAATGAAAAAGATTTTAAACTAGCAATTCTTTCAAATGGCACTCCTTCTCTACTCAATGAATTAGTTAAAAGTAATAATTTAGATAATATTTTTGATGATATTTTTTCTATTGAAGAAGTAGGAATTTATAAGCCTCATTTTAAAGTCTATGATATTCCAATTAAAAAATACAATATACTAAAAGATGAAGTTTTATTTTTAAGTTCAAATACTTGGGATATATCTGGTGCAGGAAATTATGGATACAATACTATCTGGGTAAATAGAAATAATAATATATTTGATAATCTTGATTATAAGCCTCAAAATCAAATTAAACAACTTGAAGGTCTACTTGATTTTATTTAACTAATTATTAAATAATCAAAAATGAAAAATGTTGAAGTAAAAAAAATTATTGATCCTATCTCAGCTTCAGATGGAGCGGGAGTAAAATTAAAACGAAGTATTGGTGTAAAGCCAAATTATTTTGATCCTTTTTTGATGCTAGATGAGTTTGGTTCGGATAATAAAGATGATTATATCGGTGGCTTTCCTGCTCATCCACATAGAGGAATAGAAACTGTAACTTATATGCTTCAAGGAGAATTCGAGCATGAAGACAGCACTGGAGCAAAAGGAAAAATGTCATCAGGAGATGTTCAATGGATGAAAACCGGAAGTGGAATTATTCATTCTGAAATGCCCATAATGTCTGAAGGTAGACTTCACGGATTTCAATTATGGATAAATATGCCTGCAAAATTAAAAATGAGTAAACCTGAGTATATTTTTATAGATTCTCATAAAATGAAAATACATGAAGATAATGAAAAAAAAGTAAAAGTTATTGCTGGTAAATTTGAAAAAACTGAAGGACCCGTTAAAAGACACAACGTAGAACCTATCTATTTTGATGTTGAAATTCAAAAATGCAAAGAATTTAAATTTCAAGTTCCTATTACACACAATTCATTTATTTACTTAATAAGTGGTGAGATTAAAATAGGAGAAAAATCTCATGATATAATTAAAAATTCTAAACTAATTTTATTAACAAAAGGTGAAAAAATCAAAGTTTTGGGACTTTCAAAAGCAAAATTTCTTTTAATATCTGGTAAGCCAATTGGAGAGGAAATAGCTAGAGGTGGACCATTTGTAATGAATACTAAATCAGAAATCTTGCAAGCTGTCCAAGATTATCATAATGATACATTTGTAAAAAGATGAAAGCAGTAAAAATTCAAAAAGCAGGAGGACCAGAAGTATTAAAACTTGAGGAAATTACCTTGGGCAAACCCAGCAATGATGAAGTTTTAATTGAACATGTTGCTATTGGATTAAATTATATTGATACCTATCACAGATCTGGACTTTATCCTCTGAAACTTCCATCGGGATTAGGAATGGAAGCTTCGGGAATTATTAAAGAAATTGGCCCAAATGTTTCAAATTTTTCAGTAGGTGATAAAATAGCTTATGCAGGACAGCCACTAGGCGGATATTCAACACATAGAATATATCCAACAAAAAATATAGTTAAAGTTCCAGAAAATATAGATTTAAATATTGCAGGAACTCTTATGACAAAAGGGCTAACTGCTTTTTACTTATTATACAAAACTTATCCAGTTAAAGCAGGAGAAACTATTTTATTTCATGCTGCAGCTGGTGGTGTAGGACAAATATTATGTCAATGGGCGAATAGCTTAGGTGTTAAAGTAATAGGAACTGTCGGAAGCGATGAAAAAATAGATTTAGCAAAAAAATATGGTTGTGAAGAAGTAATCAATTATTCAAAAGAAGATTTCGCAAAAAAAGTATTAGAAATAACAAATGGTAAAGGCGTTCCAGTGGTTTATGATGGAGTGGGAAAGGCAACTTTTGAAAAATCCTGTGAATGTTTACAAGTAAGAGGAACAATGATTTCTTTTGGAAATGCTTCGGGAGCACTAGATCCGATAGATGTTCCAAAAATATTACAACCCAAAGGGCTATATTTTACAAGACCATCTATGCAACAATATTTAAGAACTATTGAAGAAATTAATGAAGCTGCAAACTCATTGTTTGAACAAGTTGGTTCGGGAAAAATTAAAATAGAAATTTTTAAAAAATATAAATTGAACGAAGTCGAAAAAGCTCATCAAGAATTAGAATCAAGAAAAATAATTGGTCCTGCTGTTATTATACCTTAATCTAAGTCAATTTTCATATCTGATAAATGTAACTTCAAAGTTTGAGTAGATAAATGAATATCTCTAATAAAAAATAAAACTGAAATTATCATAGCTAAGCAACAAGATCCAAAAATTATTCTAGCAAAAAAAATAAGGTCCAAATAAAGAGCAAAAACCGTAGACATATTAAAAAGAAAACCGAAGCTTGCAAAAGCAAGTGTATATTTTAACCATTTCACTCTTCCATTTAAATTTATAAGCTGTTTTTCCCATTCTGGTGGAATATGTTTTTCCCAAACATATTCATCATGAATTTTTCTAATTAAGTTGCTTAGGGTGTGGAATCTATTTGCATAAACACTCATCAATAATGGAATAGCAGGAAACATTAAGGCTGTGACGGTGTAATCGATGTTCATACGAATCAATTTGATTATGAAACTAGCCTTTGTTATTTACAAGTAAATAATTATGCAAAACATAAAATTATTTATTGAACTCACAAGATTAGATAAGCCAATTGGTTTTATGCTTTTATTTTGGCCATGTATTTGGGGTCTAACTCTAGCTTATAACTTTGATGATCAGTTGTACAAATTTTTTATTTATGCAGTTCTTTTTTTGTTTGGTTCGATATTGATGAGATCTGCTGGATGTATTGTTAATGATATAGTTGATAAAAATTTTGATAAAAAAGTTGAAAGAACCAAAAATAGACCCATTGCCTCAGAAAAAATTTCAGTTAGTCTCGCAGTTTTTTATTCGACAATTTTATGTGGATTAGCTTTTCTAGTATTGATTAATTTCAATAAATTTACAATCCTTATGGCGCTAATATCAATGCCTTTAGCATTTACTTATCCCTTAATGAAAAGATATACTTATTGGCCTCAACTTTTTTTAGGAATTACCTTTAATTACGGACTCATTTTAGCTTGGATTTCAATAAAAAATGAAATTTCTTTTATTCCAATACTATTTTATTTAGGAGCCATATTTTGGACACTAGGCTACGACACAATATACGGATATCAAGATATTAAAGATGATGAAATTATAGGAATAAAGTCAACTTCAATTAAATTTAAAGATAGTCCAAAGCGATTTATTTTTTTTTGTTATTTGATTTTTATTACTTCATTAGTTTTAGTTGGTTATTTGATGAAATTTAAATTTTTATATTATGTGTTTTTAATTTTACCCCTTTTACATTTACTTCTATATCAATTAAAAAATCTTAAAATAGATACGCCGAGTGAATGTTTAGTTAAATTTAAAAGCAATAATTATTTAGGAATTGTTGTTTTCATTAATATTCTAATTGGAAAAATACTTTAAAATAATGAAAAATGGACAAATATTAAAAAGATTATTTTTAGATTATACAAAAAAATATTTAAATAAAATATTTCTAGCTGTATTTTTTTCAATATTAGTTGCATCAAGCACATCAGCAACTGCTTGGTTATTGGATCCAGCAATTGATAAAATTTTCTTAAATAGAGACCAAAGTTTACTTATTTTTATTCCAATATTAATTATTATAGCTTTTGCAACAAAAGGTATATCGCTTTATATAGCAAAAGTTTTAATGATTAATGTTGCAGAAGAAGTAAAAAAAGAAATACAAATTAATATGCTTTCTTCGTTTATTAAGGCAGATACAGAAAACATAGAAAATAAACATACTGGAAAGTATATTTCAAACATAAGTTTTGATGTAAGTCAGATTACAAATATGCTTAGCATTTCTTTTCTTAGCTTCTTCAAAGATGGTTTAACTTTGATTGGCTTGCTTACTGTAATGTTTTTTCAAAATTGGAAACTATCACTAATTGCGATAATAATGATACCGCTTGCATCAATAATTGCAAAAAGATTAGGGAAACGAATGAGCAAAGTAGTAACGGAGGCCCAAGAAAGATCAGGCGATCTAAACAAGTATTTGATTGATTTGTTTAAAAATCACAAAATAATAAAAATATTCCAAAGAGAAAACTATGAAAATATTAGATCAGAAAAATTTGTTAATGATCTAAAAGAAAAATCTATTAAAATTCATACAGTTTTTATTAGAGCAACTCCAGTTATGGAAGTTTTGACGGGAATAATGATTGCTATTTTAATTTTTTATGCAGGAAAATTAATTATGAGCGATGAATTGGGTCTTAACAATTTTTTCTCTTTTTTGGCAGCAATGATGCTTGCATATCAACCAGTAAAATCATTAGCAACAATAAATGTAGGCATAGGACAAGGGCTATCAGCTGGGAAAAGAATACTTCCTATAATTGATAATGAAAATAAAATTGAAAATAATGAGTACCAACAAAATTTAAAATTAGATAAAGGAACAATAAAATTTAAAAAGGTTGCATTTAATTATCAATCAAACACTGAAAATAAAGTGCTAAAAGATATCAATATTAGTATTTCTGGTGGAAAAATGACTGCTATAGTTGGACAAAGTGGTTCTGGGAAGTCAACTTTGTTAAGTTTAATACCTAGATTATATGATCCAAAATCTGGCGAAATTGAAATAGATAATCAGAATATTAAAAATATTAATCTCTCTTCATTAAGGAAAGAAATATCAATCGTTGATCAAAATATTACTTTATTTGATGACACAATATTTAATAATATTAAATATGCTAAGCCTGATGCAACTGATGAAGAGGTTTTAAAAGCTGCAGAGCTTTCAATGTGTATAGATTTTATTAATAAATTAGAAAATAAGCAAAATACAATGATCGGTGAAAATGGTGTAAAATTATCAGGAGGAGAAAGACAAAGACTTTCAATTGCAAGGGCATTTTTAAAGAATAGTAGAATTATTCTTTTAGACGAAGCAACTTCTTCTTTAGATACCGAAACTGAGAAAAAAATACAAACAGCTCTAGATGTTCTTACATATAATAAAACAACTATAGTTATAGCTCACAGACTTTCTACAATATTAAATTCAGACAAAATATATGTAATGGATCAAGGCTCAGTTGTTGGTTCAGGTAAACATGAAGATTTGCTAAAAGAGTCTGATACATATAAAAATTTCTATAATAGACAAATTTATAATAAATAATGTTTATTATTTATGAATTTTTTGGATTAATATTATTATTATTTTCTCCAATCATTATATTTATAAGAATTCTCTTAGGTAAAGAAGATCTATATAGATTTAAGGAAAAATTTTGTGTATTTTCAAAAAAGTCTATTCTTTCAGGTACGGTGTGGATACATGGTGCAAGTGTAGGAGAGATTTTAAGTGTAATTCCAATAATTAAAAAGTTAGAACAAAATAAAAGAATAAAAAAAATTCTAGTAACATCTTCAACAACAAGTTCTGCACTAGTTTTTTCAAATTTTAAATTTAAAAAAACAATTCATCAGTTTTTTCCAATTGATATTAGTTTTTTAACAAAAATATTTATAAATTACTGGAAGCCAAAATTAGCAATATTCGTGGACTCAGAAATCTGGCCAAATATGTACAAAAATTTAAATAAAAAAAAAATTCCCATAATTTTATTAAATGCAAGAATAACTAAAAAAACATTTAAAAGATGGCAATATTTTCCAAACTTTTCAAAAAATATATTTGAAAAAATAACTCTAGCTCTACCTCAAAACAATGAGACATTAAAATTTTTAAAAATTCTTGGAACAAAAAAAATAAAATTTGCTGGTAATTTAAAATATTTTGGTGAAAGAAAAAAATTACTTAATAATAGTTTAAAAAATAAGTTTTCAAAGAAAATTACTTGGTGTGCCGCAAGTACTCACAAAGGTGAAGAATTTTTTATCGGAAAAGTTCATAGAAAATTAAAATCTAAGAAAAAAAATTTATTAACAATTATAATTCCAAGACATATTAATAGAAAATATGAAATAATTAATAATTTAAATCAAATTGGTTTAAAAACTGAGTTACATTCAACATCTAAAAAATTAAAAAAAAATACAGATATTTATTTAGTAGATACCTATGGAGAAGCAAATAAATTTTATGAGTTATCAAAGATTACATTTTTAGGAGGTTCACTAATATCCCATGGAGGACAAAATCCATTAGAGGCCGCAAGAGAGGGTAATTATATTATACATGGCCCTAATATAGATAATTTCAAAGAAGTTTATGAATTGTTAAAAAAACTCAAAATTGCAACAAAGGTTAATACTGTTAAAAAAATGAATAATATAGTTTTAAAAAAGATTAATTATAAACAACAAAAAATAGTAAATAAAAGATTAAATTATGAAGGTATAAAAATACTTAATAAAAATTTACACGACATAAATAATTATATTTAAATGCAAATTAGAAAACCATTATTTTGGAATGAAAAAAATATTATATCCTTTTTATTGTACCCCTTAACTCTAATAACTTTTCTTATAAATTTTGTTAAAAAATTTTCAAATAAAAAAAAATATAATTTAAAAACAATTTGTGTTGGAAATATTTATATTGGAGGAACAGGAAAAACACCCTTAACAATTGAAATAAATAAAATTTTAAAAAAAAAATTCAAAACAATATTCATAAAAAAAAAATATTTTAATCAATTGGATGAACAAAATATTCTAAAATCAAATGGTAAGTTAATTTGTTATAATGATAGAAATCTATGCCTTGAGGTAGCAAAAAGTAAAAAATATAATTTAGCAATTCTTGATGATGGTCTACAAGATAAATCAATCAGTTATGATATCTCAATAGCATGCTTTAACTCATCAAGTGGAATTGGAAATGGATTTTTATTACCAGCAGGACCCTTAAGAGAAAATATATCGATTTTAAATAGCTATGATGCAATATTTTTGAATGGAGAAAATAAAAATAAAAAACTTTATTCAAACTTAAAAAAAATATGCCCAAAAACTAAAGTTTATAATGCAAATTATTATCCTCTAAATATTAAAAAATTTAATTTAAAAAAAATTTTTTAGTTTTTTGTGGAATTGGAAATCCAGATGAATTTTTAAAAACTTTAAAAAAATATAAATTCAAAATTAAAGAAAAATTTATTTTTCCCGATCATTTTAATTTTTCGAATGAACAAATAAATAAAATAAAACAAGTAGCTAAGATAAAAAAATTAGATATAATAACAACAGAAAAAGACTATCTTAGACTTAATAAAAAAAATAGAAAAGATATTAAATTTCTTAAAGTGATTTTAAAAATACAAGATGTTCAAAATTTTTCTAAATTTCTAAAAGATAGATTATGAAAAAAATAGCATATCTTTTTGAATTTATAATAGTTCATGCTCTTTTTTTAATTTTTAGAATTTTAGGATACAAAACTTCTTCAAATTTTGGATTTTTTATTGGAAAAACAGTTGGATCAATTTTTAGATCTAAATCTTTAATTGTTAAAAATATTGAAAAATCAAAAATTGAATTAAAAAATAATATTTATGATACAGCTAAAAATATATTAGGAAACTATGGAAGAATTTTTGCCGAATACCCTCATTTAAAAAATTTTAGAAATAATAAACTAGATAAATTTATTAAAATAGAAGGATTGAAATATCTAGAAAAAATTAAAAATGAAAATAAACCTGTTGTATTTATTTCAGGTCATTTTAACAATTTTGAACTTATGGCAATGCAAATTGAAAAAGCTGGGATAAATTTAGCTGCTATTTATAGACCTCTAAACAATATATTTTTAAATAAAACTATGGAAAATATTAGAATTAATTACATATGCAAAAAACAGATTAAAAAAGGTAGATCGGGAACTAGACAAGTTTTAGAAAATCTTAAAAAGGGTTACTCAATTGCATTAATGGTTGATCAAAGAGTTACAGAAGGTTCAAAAGTAAATTTTTTTGGAAATCCAGCATCCACAACAACTATACCTGCACAAATTATAAAAAAATACAAATGTGATTTAGTGCCTATATATATTGAAAGAAAAAATAAATATTTTTTTAAAATGTATGTTTCGGAACCAATAAAGGTAAGTTCAAAAAAAAATCAAGGAGAAGTATCATTGTTTATAAATAAAATTTTAGAGAAAATGATATTAAAAAATCCAGATCAGTGGATTTGGAGTCATAATAGGTGGAAAAATTGATTTATTTATTAAGTTAATTTATCTTTTTTAATTGACGCTTCAACATAGGAAAAATAAGCCTCTTGTTCTTCGACATTCCAATAAGTTAAGTTTTCTAGGAAAATTTTTTTTCCTGATATCGCGCATAAAACATGATCTCCCTCCTCTTCAACAACAAAATTATTTGGAAGATATTTTAATTTTGCTAACTTATTTTTCATTATTAATATATATATTTTAAAATATGAAAATTGCAATTCTAGGAAGTGGTGGAAGAGAACATGCCATTGCCTTTAAAATATCAAAATCTCCGAAAAAGAAAAAAATTTATTGTATACCTGGAAACGCAGGAACAAAAGATATTGCTGAAAATATTAATTTAGATATTAATAATTTTGAAGAAGTTTATAAATTTATTAACAAATTTAAAATAGAATTGGTTATTGTTGGACCTGAAAAACCATTAGTTGATGGTATTGTAGATTTTTTAAAAGAGAAAAATATTAAAGTATTTGGCCCAAACAAAAAAGCCTCACAACTTGAAGGTTCAAAAATTTTTACAAAAAAAATATGTGAAAAATATAAAATACCTACAGCAAAATTTGGTATCTTTAATTCAAAATTTAAAGCAAATAATTTTTTAGAAAAAGCAAATATGCCAATCGTGGTAAAAGCTGATGGCCTTGCTGCTGGAAAAGGAGTATATATATGTGAAAATTTAGAAAGCTCAAAAAATGCTGTCGATGAAATTTTTGGCGGAAAGTTTGGAATTGCAGAAAATGTTTTAATTGAAGAATTTCTAGAGGGCAATGAAATGAGTTACTTTGTTTTAGCTGACGGAAAAAATTTTAAGAGTTTTAATACAGCGCAAGATCATAAAAGAGTTGGAGAAGGAGATATTGGTAAAAATACTGGAGGAATGGGCGCTTATGCACCTTCCGGTTTAAATAATCCAGAATTAGAAAATAAAATAATTAATCAAATAGTTAAACCTACATTCAAAGCAATTAGAGAAATCGGAGAGAGTTATACGGGTTTTTTATATGTAGGATTAATGATAAAAAATAATGAACCATACTTAATAGAATTCAATGTAAGAATGGGTGATCCAGAATGTCAAACTATTTTACCACTGTTAAAAACTGATTTACTAAGTCTAATATTATCATGCTGCGAGAATGATTTAAAAAACCATGAAATTAAATGGTTTGATAAAAAAAGTTTATGTATAGTTTTATGCTCTAAAGGATATCCTGATAAATATAGTAAAAATATTATAATTAATAACTTTGATAAATTAAAAACTGATGATTCAAATTATATATTTCATGCTGGAACTAAAGAATCAAAAAAAGAAATTTTAGCAACAGGTGGGAGAGTTTTAAATTTTGTAAGTATTTCAAGTAGTTTTAAAAAGTCGAGGAATAATACTATAAAAAAAATAAATGAACTAGATTGGAAAAAAGGATTTTTCAGAAAAGATATAGGATATAAAATAATTGATCAATGAGAATTATTGGAGGATACTTTAAAGGGAGAAAAATATTTGAGCCAATCGATAAATCAACCAGGCCTTTAAAAGATTTAGTAAGGGAATCAATTTTTAATATTTTAGAGCATTCAAAAAATCATTTAATTAATTTTGAAAAAACTTATGTACTTGATTTATTTTCTGGAACAGGCTCATTTGGATTAGAGTGTTTATCAAGGGGCACCAAAGAAGTAGTTTTTTTTGAAAACTACCATAAATCAATAAAAGTTTTAGAGTCAAATATAAATAAATTGAATCTTCAAAAAAAAACTATTGTTATAAAAGAAAATGCTTATGAATTAAAAAAATTTAATTTAGAAAGCAAAAAATTTGATTTAGTTTTTTTAGATCCACCTTTTAAAGACAAAAATATTTATAAATTAATCGAAGAAATAAAAAAAACTAAAATTTATAATAATAAAACTATATTTATTTTACACCGTAATAAAAAATTTAAAGAAAATACCCCAGATATTTTAGAAATATTAGCAGAAAAAAATTATGGATTATCAAAAATTATATTTTTTAAAATAAACTAAATAAGTAATTTGCTTGTTTCAGTCTTGATTAGTTCAACAGAAGGTTGATCAAAAGGATTTACCTTTAAAAGTCGCCCTAATAGTATTGTCTCTAAAATAAAAAAACAAAATAATTCGCCCAGAATTTCTTCACTTCTTTTTGATACATCAAAACTTCTAAATGGTAGGTTTTTTCTTCTAAAAACAACTTCTGTTGCCATTTTTTGAGATTTAATAATTTCTAAAATTCTTTTATTTTTTAAAATTGAAAATTTATTAAACAAGTTTTTGCTCTCAAATTTTTGATATTTATTATCTATAACTCCAAAAAAAGTAAAAAATTTATCTTTTGGGCCATCTAAGTATAATTGAAGTAAACTATGATTATCTTTTGGCATTGTCGATATAACAGGCAAAATACCTTTTGATTTTTTTCCAAGACTTTCAGCAGTTAATTGTTGATACCATTTAAAAAAATTTTCTGACTTCTCATCATAATTCAATATTACAGAATTTTTTTTTCCATTAGATATATTTTTATAGATAAATCCTACATTATTTATTAAAGAGTTTAAAAATAAATTACTATTAATTAAGTTATTAAATTTTTTAAATTTTCTTTCATTCAATCCCATCAATTGAGCTGGCAACATTCCAACCTCAGATAATACCGAATATCTTCCCCCAATATAATTTTTATGTTCGAAAATTTCTGCTTTTAATTTCTTTGCAAGCAAATTAAGAAAATTTTTTTTATTCTCTGTAATAATAATATTTTTATTATTTTTTTGATATTTTAATATTAAGTTGAAATTAGAAATTGTTTCAAGTGTATTACCAGATTTAGAAATTATTAAATTAATTTTTTTTTTATTTGATTTTAAAATATTTTCATTTTGCAAATTATTATAAAATGTAAAATTTTTTTTTATTTTATAACTCAAAAAATCATATATTGCTTCAGCTCCTAAAATTGATCCACCCATTCCAATTAGATTAAAGAATTTATAGTTTTGTAATTTTTTTATTTCTTTTTTTTTAAAACTATATTTATATTTATCTGTCAAAGAATTAAGCAAAGGACTATTTTTTTTAAGTTCATTTTTTAAGAGATTTGTTACTCTCTTATTTCTATTTATATTTTTAGAAATTTTTAAAATTATATTTTTGGAAAACATCAACTTACTTGATTTTTTTAATAATTAAATTTTCTATATTAGTTGATTGATTTGATTCTGATTCTGTATCTGTATTTTCATCGCTATCTATTAAAAGACTTTTAATTTCAGAATTATTTGTCTGATTTTCATTTGATAATGCAGATTTTGCCTCTCCAGGTTGAGGTAATTTATCAAAATCAGGAGGAGTACTTAGAGGATTTTTTTTATCAATTAAAAATTCATCTCCTTGTTCTGATCTTTTTTTTCCTACTAACGCATTTTGGGCAGATCCGCACGAATAGATAAAGATAAAAGTTAGAAATAAAGTTAATATTTTAATATTTTTTTTCATTTTATTTTTTTATAATTAAATATTTCTGATAAAATAAGAAACATAATTCCTATAGTTATAAATATATCAGCTACATTAAAAATAAACCAATGAAACCCTTTATAATTTAAATCTATAAAATCAGGAACAGCATTATAATAAAGCCTATCAAATAAATTTCCTAAGGAACCACCTAAAATTATAAGTAAAAAATAGCTTTTTTGGCCTTTTTCAATATATATTAAATAAACAATTATCAAATTTATTAGGATAATTAAAACTGTAATAGAATTATAAACATAATTATCATCAAAAGATAATAATCCAAATCCTATGCCACTATTCCATACAAGATAAAAGTTAAGAAAAGAATTAATATAGATATCTACTTTACCTGTTTCCTCAGCAATATTTAAGATTAATATTTTAGTTATTCTATCTAAAAAAAAAATAAATAATACAATTACAAAACTAATTATTATTTTTTTAATTGTTTCATTTTTCATTAAAGATTCAAATGACCATGTCTCTCACAAGATTGCTTTTTTATTTTCCAGCATACTGGGCATTTATTTCCTTCAGCTTTTTCAGTAATAATCTCAATTTCATTTTTTAAATTATCATCTTTAATTAATGAAGCACTAGAAGTTATACAAATTTCTGAAAAATCTTCATTTTTGGAAATATTATATAAGTTTTCTTTTAGTTTAATTTTGATATTTGCTTCAAGACTTGATCCAATAATTTTATTAGCTCTTTTACTCTCAATGCTAATATTGGCTTCGTCTCTTATTTTTTTTATTTTTTCCCATTTATTATTCAGTTCTTCATTTTGCCAACTTTGAGGAATATCAACAAAATTTTTTAAGTGTATACTTTTTTCATCTTCATTTTTATTTGTTAGCCTAAAAATTTCTTCAGTAGTAAATGACAAGATTGGAGCAAACCATTTAAGTAAGCATTGCAACAAAACATTTAAAATTTCTATACATTGTGATCTTTTTTTTGAGTCTATTGGATCGCAGTAAAGAAGATCTTTTCTAATGTCAAAATAAA
>MDTG01059946.1_pt1 | contig 14473 bp, 13 predicted proteins | sample 811421 | NCBI WGS metagenome assembly MDTG01 (sample SAMN05326645, study PRJNA326480) | marine metagenome | isolation source: seawater | place: Pacific Ocean: South East | collected 2011
ACAATATCATCAATAAAAGTAAAATCTCTTCTCATTTTTCCATAATTAAAAACAGAAATAGGTGCTCTTGATATTATTTTTTTTGCAAATATTATTGGAGCCATATCTGGCCTACCCCAAGGTCCATAAACCGTAAAATATCTCAGCCCTGTTATGGGAATTTTATGAATATTACTGTAGGAATAAGCCATCATCTCATTTGATATTTTTGTTGCTGCATAAAAGCTTAAAGGCGTATTAACTTTTTGACTCTCAGAGAAAGGGTATTGATTATTGGCTCCATAGACAGAACTACTAGAGGCATATACAAAATGTTGTATATTATGAATTCTACAATTTTCAAGTACATTAAAAAATCCTAATAAATTGGAACTAACATATTCACTAGGATTATTAATCGAGTATCTAACTCCAGCTTGAGCTGCAAGATTTACAACAATATTAGGTTTTATCTCAGAAAAAAAATCATCTAATACATTTTTATCATCAATAGAAATCTGAGAAAATTGCCAAGAGTTGTATTTCCCATTCAGACTTTTTTCTAAATCTTTTAATCTGCTTATTTTAAGATTTTTACTATAGTAGTTATTTAAATTATCAATTCCAAAGACCTTGAATCCATTACAAATAAATTTTTTTGAAAGCGCAGCACCTATAAAACCAGCGCATCCAGTAATTAAAACAATATTATTATTTTTCATTAAGAATGTTTAATAAACAGAATATCTGGCTAAATATAGCAGCCACATTTTTAAATACTTAAATTTTTTAAAAATAATTTTTAAAATCCTTTACATAAATTTAAGAATTTAGTGACCACAGACTTAAAAAAAATATCCAAGACTAATGATAATATTTAAATATTTATTTTCAAATTTAATAAGTAAATATGATAAAAAAATTAGAGCATTTAAGAGTAGCAGTTATTATTGCTTTTTATAATGGCAATGAATATATAGAAGAACAATTAAAAAGCATCTTTTCGCAAACTCATAAAAATATAAAGATTTTTATTTTTGATGATAATTCGAAAAATAGTTTTAATAGAAACCTAAATAGCATAAATCATGAAAAAATTTCAGAGATTTCAATAATTAAAAGAAAAAATAATATTGGATATGCCAAAAATTTTTTATACGGGATAAATGATATTGATAAAGATTTTGAATATTATGCTTTTTGCGATCAAGATGATATTTGGGAAAAAAACAAAATTGAGATTGCCTTAAAATCATGTGAGATAAAAAATTCTAAAAAACCAATATTATTTTTTTCAAGGACTTCTTACTATAATTTAGATTGCTCTAAAAAGCTTGGTTCTTCAAAAAATCATAAGAAACAGCCATCATTTAAAAATGCTTTAGTTCAAAATATTGCCGGCGGGAATACAATAGTTATGAATAAAAAAAGTAAAGATTTATTATGTAATACTATAAGCGAGAATCAATACACTGCTCATGACTGGTGGAGTTATCTAGTAATATCTGGTGCTAATGGGGAACTTATTTTTAGTCAAAAAAAGACAGTTAGATATAGACAGCATAAGAAAAACTTGGTTGGTTTAAATAATTCCATAAAAGAAAAATTAAAAAGGCTAACTTATTTTTTTTCAGGTGAATACAAAATATGGTGCGATATAAATTTAAATAATCTTTATGTAAATAAGGATCTCATATCAACAGAAAATCTCGATACTCTTAATAATTTTTCAAAAGCGAAAAAATCAAAAAATTTTTTAAAAAAAATGAAATATTTTTATCAATCAGGAGTTTATAGGCAATCAAATATAGAAAATATAATCTTGATAATTGGTTTGTTTCTTAATAAAGTATAAATCAGCCTTCTTAAGAGGTAGGATAAAAATATTTATTACAAAGTAAGTACATATAGCATGCCTATAAGCATTAAGAATGAAAGGAAAGGAATAATTCTAGCTGGAGGCACTGGTAGTAGGCTATATCCAATAACAAGAGCTTCTTCCAAACAATTATTACCTGTTTATGATAAGCCAATGATATATTATTCTTTATCTACGTTAATGATTGCTGGTATCAAAAAAATACTCATAATTACTACCCTTGAAGATGCAAAAAAATTTAAAGATTTGTTAGGGGATGGGTCCCAGTTTGGCATTGATTTAAAATATAAATCTCAAAATGAACCCAAAGGAATTGGTCAAGCATTTATAATAGCAGAAGAATTTATTAATAATTCACCAATTTGCTTAATATTGGGAGACAATATATTCTATGGTCAAGGATTAAAAAAACTTCTTAGAAATATAAACAATTCATCAGAATCAACTATATTTGCTTATAGAGTATCTGATCCTAAAAGGTATGGCATTGTTTCTTTTTCTAAAAATAAAAGAGTGATTAATATTGAAGAAAAACCGGAACTCCCAAAAAGTAATTTTGCAATAACCGGTTTATATTTTTATGATTCAACAGTTGTTGATAAATCTAAACAAATCAAACCCTCCCAAAGAGGAGAGTATGAAATAAGCGATATTAATCTTTTATATCTTCGTGAAAATAAATTGAAAGTAGAATTATTTGGAAGAGGTATGGCTTGGCTAGATACTGGTACATTTGATTCTCTACATGAAGCATCATCCTTTATAAAAACTCTCGAGAATAGACAAGGTATTAAAATTAGTTGCCCTGAAGAAATTGCATGGAGGAATGGTTGGATTAATGATAAAAAACTTATTTATTTAGCTAATCAATCTATTAAAAGTGGTTATGGAAATTATTTATTATCTTTACTAAATAGTTAATAGTAATGAATTATAAAAATATATATTCAGAAAATGGAGAGAAAATATCTGGTTTAATCTTGTTAGAACCAAATATTTTGGATGATCATCGTGGTTTTTTTCTTGAAAGTTGGAACAAAAGGGATTTCCAAAAAATATTAGAGAATGATAATCAAGCAAAATTTGAATTTGTTCAAGAAAATCATTCCAAATCAATTAAAGGGGTTTTAAGAGGATTACATTTTCAAAGAGAACCACATTCACAGGGTAAGCTTATAAGATGTATTTCTGGTTCTATATTTGATGTAGTTTTGGATCTTAGAAAGGATTCTAATACTTTTTGTAAATGGGCTAGTATTTTTTTATCCTCAGAAGATTTAAATCAATTATGGATTCCTAAAGGTTTTGCACATGGATTTTTAACATTATCAGAAACAGCGGAAATTATCTATAAAACAACAGCCTTTTGGCACAAAGAATCAGAGATTAGTATTCTCTGGAACGATAAGAATTTAAATATTAAATGGCCATTAGAAAAAATAAATAATAAGGTAATAATAAATAAAAAAGATAAATGTGCAAAAAAAATATCTGAAATTAAGCAAGAATTCCTTTTCTAATGACAATTTTAATAACTGGTATTGAAGGCCAACTGGGTAAATCTTTAATAGACACTAGTGAAGAAAATAAAGGAATCTTGGGCTTAAATAAAAATGAATTTAACTTAGAAGATTACAATCATTGCAAAGATGTAATCCTTAATAAAAAGCCAAAATGGATCATAAATACTGCTGCCTTTACTGACGTTAATAGAGCAGAAATCGAACAGGAAAAAGCATTTAAAGTAAATTCCTTGGGAATTGCGAATATTGCTAAAGTAGCTTCAACCTATGGTGGCAAAATTGTACATATAAGCTCTGACTATGTATTCGATGGAAATAATTCAAATAGCTATAAACCTACCGATAAATGTAATCCATTAAATATTTACGGCTCATCAAAATTTAAAGGTGAACAATTAATTAAAGAGCATCCAAATATAATTATCCTAAGGACTAGTTGGTTATATGGGCCATATGGTAAAAATTTCTGTTTAACAATATTAAAAATGTACAAATTATTTGCGAAAGAAAAAAAGCCTATAAAAGTTATAAACGATCAGATTGGATGTCCAACAAGTTCAATTGATCTTGCAGAAATTTGCTGGAAATTTGTTAGTCATTTTAATAAAAAAAATTTTTCAAACGAAATCTTTCACTGGTGTAATTCTGGAGTCACTAATTGGTATGATTTTGCTAAAACAATTGTAGATTTAGGATTTGAATATGGATTATTAACAAATAGAGTAGATGTCCTACCCATAAATTCACAACAATATAAGTCAAAGGCTAAAAGACCTAAATTTTCACTTCTAGATTGCGAAAAGACTAGAAAACTTTTAAAAATTGATCAGAGATATTGGAAAAATTCATTAAGAGACGTTATAAAATCAGCTAAAATTGAAGACCTTTGATCTAATATAAAAATATATTTTATTGATTTATAAAATTAAGAATAAAATAATTTAATGAAAATAATTGTTACTGGTGGTTGTGGTTTTATAGGTGGTACTTTAATAAGGAAATTACTATATTTTAAAGACTTTTCCATAATAAATATTGATAAATACGGCTATGCCAGTGATCATGAAGGCATTGAGAATATTTTAAGAGAGACTAAAAATAATAAATATAAGTTGATAAAACTGGATTTAAAGGAAAGGAATAAGTTGTCTGAAATTATCAATTCAACTAAGCCAGATTTAATTATGCATCTTGCCGCAGAAAGTCACGTTGACAGATCAATAGATTCTCCCAGCATGTTTATCGAAAGTAATATAATTGGTACTTTTAATATTATAGAGGCAACAAGAAATTATCTTAATGAATTTGGAAAAAATAGAAAATCTAGATTTATATTTCATCACATTAGCACAGATGAAGTTTTTGGATCATTAGATTCCACAAACAAATTTAATGAAGGATCACCTTATGATCCAAGGAGTCCATACTCTGCTTCAAAAGCATCAAGTGATCATTTAGTTAAAGCCTACTATCATACTTTTAATTTACCTATTATCCTAACGAATTGTTCAAACAATTTTGGTCCTTGGCAATTTCCAGAGAAATTAATTCCTTTAGTTATAAATAAAGCATTAAACAAAGAAAGAATTCCAATTTATGGAGATGGAAGTAATATCAGAGATTGGTTATATGTTGAGGATCATGTAGATGCACTTTTACTATGTGCATTAGAAGGAAGAATAGGAGAATCCTACTGCATTGGGGGATATGGGGAAAAATCAAATAAAAACGTTGTAGAGTTAATTTGTGAAATACTTGATAAAGAAAGACCTCTTTCTTACTCTTATAAGGAACTTATTTCTTACGTAAAGGATAGGCCGGGTCATGACAAAAGATACGCAATTAACTCAAAGAAAATTACAACAGAATTAGGATGGGAGCCAAGATATGGCTTTAATAAAGGGATATCAAAGACTGTAGATTGGTATCTAGCTAATCATGCATGGTGTAAAAAAATATTGCTCAAAAGCAAATATAACTGTGAGAGGATTGGTTTATCGTTATAATTTATTTTGAAAATATATTGTATTACATTGTTTCCATATGAAAGAAAGTAATATTATATTAAAAGCAGAGAATTTATCTTTAGAAATTCCTTTAGTAAATAAATTAAATCAATCATTAAAAAGAAAATTTGTACGATCAATTACAGGCGGGAAAATAGCTAGAAATAATGGTCTGACTGTTATCAAAGCACTTTCAAAAATAAATTTAGAAATTGAAAAGGGTGAAAGAGTTGGATTAATTGGACACAATGGAGCGGGGAAAAGCTCATTTATTAAATTAGCATCTGGAATCTATGAACAAACTAGTGGAGATTTGCATTGCCCAGTAAAGGCTTTCCCAATGTTGCAAAAGTCCTTTATAGTATCAGATGCTTTAACGGGCATTGACGAAGCGAAGGCTCGTTATCTCTTAATAAATAATAATCTTAAAGAATTTTCTTTTTTCCTTGAGGACATTAAAAAATTCTCCGGATTAGGAGATTATATAGCCTTACCCCTAAGAACTTATAGCTCAGGAATGAGTGCTAGATTAATTTTTTCACTATTAACATATCATGCTCATAAATTCCTAGCACTTGATGAAGCCATAGGAACTGGCGACTCAGCCTTTTACGAGAAAGCAGAGATAAGACTTGAGAATTATATTAATAACACGGGGACAGTTATAATAGCTAGTCATTCAAAAGAACTTCTAGAGAAATTCTGTAATAGAGGTATAGTATTCTCAGAAGGAACCATTATATATGATGGAAAACTTCAAGATGCTCTAGATTTTTATGATTAAATCAAGTATTAAATTAATTAAATATGGATTTCTAACAAAAAGTGCATGGTGGTTTACCGCTACCGCAAGAACAAGAGCTAGATTCTCTAGAACAATTTTAGGAAGTTTTTGGTTAGGGATAGCAAATCTTTTATGTTCATTGCTTTTAGGTGGAGTTTATGGAGCAGTATTTAAAGTTGATAATTTAAAAGAATACTTTATTTATCTAAGTCTTGGTTTCTCAATTTGGACGATACTTGGAGGTTCAATTAATTCCGCTCCAACAATATTTGAGACAAATGCTGAGAATATTAAAAATAGTAATATTCATCCTGTTTTTTATGTTTTAGAGGAATGGGCATTTCAAATTCAAAATTTCATTCAGTCTTTTTCATTAATAATTTTCTTTATTGCATTTTTTTCACCAAATATATTATTAAACTTCTTAATATTTTCTCCAATACATATACTTAATTTTCTTTTATTTATACTATGGCTACCATTAATAATATGTCTTGCTGCAGTAAAATACCAAGACTTATATCAACTCATACCAATATTCACTCAATTAATTTTTCTTCTTTCACCAATAATTTATAGTGATAAAAACTTAGGCCAATATCGTCTCATAGCAGAGTTGAATCCAATCTATAAAGTTTTATCAATTCTTAGGAACTCCATTATTGAAGGAAAATTTTTTATAAAAACTTCTTTTATATTACTTGCTTTTAATATATTAATGATTATTATCTCTTTTTATATTTTATCAAGGAAGAGAAAAGAACTTATCTTTTATATTTAAATTCCATTAGGATTTTGCCTTTGCCATCGCCATGCATCTTCACACATTTTACGAAGATTTAATTTGGCTTTCCAACCCAAAATCATTTCTGCTTTCGAAGGATCCGCTAAACATTCTGATATATCTCCAGGTCGTCTATCAATTATCTTAAATGGGATATGAATACCAGAAACTTCCTCAAAAATTCTTATTACTTCTAAAACACTGTATGCTTTGCCACTTCCTATATTAAAGATAGAAACTGAAATATCATTTTTAAAGAGATAATTTAAAGCATATAAATGGGCTTTAGCAAGATCTTCAACATGTATATAATCCCTTTTACATGTTCCATCAGAAGTGGAATAATTATTTCCAAAAACAAAAAGTTGCTCTCTCTTTCCAATAGCAACTTGTGTTACGGATGGTAATAAATTACTTGGCAAATTAAATGGGTTTTCCCCTATCAAACCAGATTGATGTGCTCCAATTGGATTAAAATATCTTAGTATCACAACGCTCCAATCTTTGCTTGACTTTTGTATGTCTTTGAGTATATTTTCAATAATTAATTTTGTGCGTCCATAAACATTTTGAGGCATAACAGAGTCATCTTCTGTAAAAATAAAATTTTTCTTCTTACCATAAACTGATGCGGATGAAGAAAAAACTAAGTTTTTTACATTAGCTTTCTCCATCTCTTCAAATAAAATTAGACTTCCATTAACATTATTTTTGTAATATCTCATTGGATATATTTCAGATTCTCCTACAGCTTTTAATCCTGCCAAATGAATTACACCTTTGATTGAATATTTAAGAAAAATACTTTTTAAAATATCCCTATTAGAAATATCTCCTTCAACGATGATAAAACTCTTGTTTGAAATTTTTCTAATTCTCTCAATAATTTTTTTACTGCTATTTGAAAAATTATCTAATATCACAATAGAGTAATTTAAATTTAAAAGATTTAAAACTACATGTGAACCTATATATCCGCATCCACCTGTTATTAAAATAAATTCTTTCTTCATCCTAATTAATCAAAAAAAGATTTTTTAAACACTAAATTTTTACTCTACACTTTTTTAGCAAAATATTTCTGAATATGAAATACAACTTCTTCTTGATGTATTTTAGGCATGTCAGGGTATAGTGGCAAACTAACAATATTGGAACAAATTTTTTCAGTTAAGGGAAAATCTTTCCTAAATTTTCCTTGAAAGCATTTTTGCTTATAAGGAGGAATAGGATAATGAATTAAAGTATTGATACCCTTCTTTTGCAGATATTTAATAAAGCTATTTCTTTTTTGAACTCTTACAACAAATAAATGCCAAACATGATCAGATTGAGCGATCTTTTCAGGAAGTATTAAATTAGAGTCTGACAGATTTTTTTTGTAAAAAGTTGCAATTTCCTTTCTTTTATTATTCATGTTCTCTAAGTATTTTAATTTAACTCTTAAAATTGCTGCTTGGATTTCATCTAACCTGGAATTATAACCCGCACAAATATGATGATATTTTTTAATAGATCCATAATTCCTTAAAAACTTAATTTTCTCATAAAGATCCTTATTATTAGTTAGGATTGCTCCTCCATCTCCCATGCTACCAAGATTCTTTCCAGGATAAAAACTTGTTGCTATTCCATCTGACAAAGATATTGAATTCTTATTTTTATATTTTGCGCCATGTGATTGAGCTGCATCTTCAAACAGATATAAGTTATAAATTTTAGCAATCTTTTTTATTGGATCCAAATCAGCTACTTGTCCGTATAAATTAACTACTATGATCGCTTTTGTTTTTGAACTTAATTTATTTTTGATTTCATTTGGATTAATATTAAAAGTCTTTTCATCTGGTTCTATGCCAACAGGAATTGCTCCAATATTTGTAATAGATAGCCATGTCGCGACAAATGTATGCGCTGATACAATTACTTCATCACCTTTTTTTACTCCTGCTGCAATTAATAAAAAAGACAATGCATCTAATCCAGAACCTACTCCCAGACAAAATTCAGAACCATTAAAGTCAGCAAATTCTTTCTCAAATTTATAAAGTTCCTCTCCTAATATAAAATTACCAGATTTTAAGACATTCTTTATCGCCAAATTAATTTCATTCTGGAAACTATTATTAACCTTATTAAGATCTAAAAAAGGTATAGATTGACTTAAATTACTCCCCTCCATAATTATTTGCTTTGTTAAAAAATCATTTTATAGAAGTATATCGCTAATATTAAAACAAAATCACTAAAAAGGACGGTTAATTTCTCTTATAAGAATTAAATTCCTTTAAATCATGGATATAATCATTTGCATTATAAAGAGCAGAAGCCATGACTACAATTATAGTTTTATTTGTGAAATTATTTAGTTCTCTCCAAATGCCTGGGACTACTAAAAATGCAGAACCATCATGCAATATAATTTCTTTACTGTTAAATCCGTCATAAACCTTTATACTAAATTGTCCATTAAATGTTAAAAATAATTGATATAGATTTTTATGTGCATGTACGCCCCTAATTTTATCCTTAAAGTCTCTTAAGACATATGCCCTATTGAAGTGTAAGATATCATTGTTAAAACCTTTTATCCCTTCAATAACATCTAATCTACCTTTTGAATCAATAATTTTGTTAAAAGGCAGAATATTACAATCTGAAATTCTTGAAAACTTCAATTACAAAAAACTAACTTACTAAATATTAATTATTAATGGGATATACAATAATTAAATTAAACGAATTTAAATAAATTAATATAAAAAAACTAAGTAATTCACTTTAATTAAAAAAGTTGCATATTAATTTATTATTACCATTATTTAAGAATCCTTAAAAGTTTCTAGAAAACAATAAGATGAAGATTTTTAAGAAAAACTTATGAAATTAAAAGGTAATAACAAACTCATCATCATTTTTACTTTAAAAATATCTCCACCACTTCTACAAAAACTCTTTATTAGGATATTAAATCCTTAAGTTTTCCCTCAAATAAATTTGGATCTAATTTGTATGAATCAAAATGAAAATTATAACGTGAATCATTTTTCATTAAAATAAATTTCATTCTATGTCCTAATAAACCCGCGATATTGGAAAAGGTACATGCTTCATTCAGGTAATCTGGTAACCAACTTAAACATCCTAATTTATTTTCTGTGGCAAAGATTAATCCAGTCCATGCTGCTCCAGGTGGACCAATAACAAATTTTGCATTAGAAAATAGACTAATTTGCTCAATTAACGAAAGTTTCTCTAAATATATTTCATGAAATCCATATTTTTTTGAAATTTCTAAAATTTTATCCTGATTATAATTTCTAAATAAATCTTTTCTAGCTAAAAAAATCTTTTCTTTTTTCTGGATTGAGTTCTCATTTAAATGAGATGAGTTTAATAATTGATTAAATTTCGAAGCATATTCCAACAGAACATTATCATGATGATTGTAGTGTTCATAACATGGGTTAAAATTATCCTTTATTTGGTAAGGGGCAGAAATAATATTATCAATATAAATTAGATCCTTAACTAAAATATTTTGATATTTATTAAAGAATAATACTTTTCTATTTAATTCATTAAATAAAAACAACGCATCCATAAAGTTTTTATTTTCCTTTATGAAGCCTGGAACAATTAATGGATAACTATTATATTTATCTGGCAATTTATAAGAAACAAATAACTTGGGCAAATATTCAATTATCCAATGATACCAATTATTACATCCAGATCCACCAAGAAAAATACCCTTTTCGATACATAAATGATTTTTCTTATTTAAATTAATATTAGATAATACTAATTTATTAAACTTAGATTTTCCTGAGGAAGAAAGATAATCAATAAAAGGATATCTTTTTACAAAACCACCATATTCAAATCCATATTTATATGGATAAGAATATACGATTGAATCTACATAAAATTTACTTTTTTGTATAAAGCATGAAGAATTAGTTTTTAAAATGCCATTTTTTATGAAATAAGCATAAATACCTTTATATTTAGCAGATTTTTTATACGCATAATTTGGTAATGATATAGTAGATTTTGATTCTTCATACAAAAGAAATCTTTCAAATGGCATATCTGTTTTACTTTGTATCTCATAAAAATTTATAGATCCTGGTAACATTCTCTTAATAATTTTTAATACAAAAAAATAAATCCCATAATTTCCTTTAATTAAACTATATTTAATATTCATAAAATATATAAAGTTCTTTAAGAGTCCTCTTTTGAAAAAGCGATAAATAAAAAGCACTTAAATTTAAATAGATTAATTATTAATTTAACATTAATAATTTAGTTATTGAATTTTTAAGTATATATTTTTCATAGATGAATATTTGATATAGTTTAAATCTTCATAATTTAATATAAAGGAGAAATTATAAATATTATAAGTAAATGATATTTTAGAATGATAAGAATAAACATCCTATAAAATTCTTTATTAATTGATTTATACCTTAAAATGTATTTTTATTTTAAAGATTAGAAAACTAGTAATAAAGATTTGAAAGTTACGTATTATTAAAGAAAACCTAATCTCAAAATATTATTAATTGATAAAAAAATTTATTTTTAACTTATCTAGCAGTAATTTAAAGATATATTTAAATTTAAATACTTAAAAGAATTTATACTTATCTTATATATACTATTATGAAAAATTTCTATATAAAAGTAGCTTTGTTATTTATTAAGAAAGGATTACAAATATTCCTATTTTATCTTATTTTTATTCCTTGCTTAGAGGCCTCAAATTCTAATCCTAAGGAATTTAAAGAGAATAATCCTAAAGATAGCAGTACTAAAGTGACAAGTATTAAAGTTAATAATTTAAAGAATTTGTTATTGGAAAGAAATAAGAGTATAAAATCTCTTAGAAGCAAAATAAAACAATCTGAATCTAATTATAAAAGCAAAATAGGCTTACTATATCCTCGATTATACTTAAATAGCAATGATCTTCCTAGATATATTAATGGGAACGACTATAGCAACTCTGGTAATGATACCTCCACTAATAAACTTTCTTTAGGATTTAATGCAAACCTTGATTGGGGAATCATTAAACCAAGCCGGAAATTAGAAATAAAAATTGCGGAAGAAGAATTAACAAATGCTAAATATTTATTAAATTCTAAAATAAATGATATTTATCTTGAATCTATAAAGCTTTTTTATAAAATACAAGCAACATATCAAGAAATTTCCTTGGCTAAAAAATCTATTGAAATTTCTGAATTAGCATTGCTTGAATCGCAAGAAAAATATAAAGCTGGCATTGGGAATAAAATTGAAGTTTTAGAAGCAAATACTCAACTTGATAGAGACCAAATAAAAAAAGTCAAAAAAATAGGAGAGTTAAATAAAACAAAGAATTCATTATATTTATTATTAGATTCAGAAAAAGATTTTATTGTTGAGGAAGATAAAAATTTCCTTATAAACTTTATCTGGGATATTAACTTAGAAAAAAGTCTATTAGAAGCTTATAAGAATAGAAATGATTTAAAAATAAAAAAGAAAGATATTTCTATAAGTAATAAAAAATCAAGATCAATTAGATCTGAAAAACAACCTGAATTTACGCTTTATAATCAATATTCCTTAAGTAAATCATGGGGAGAAAATGATGTAAGAAGAGATCCTAGTTTTGATACTCAAAACAAAAAAAATTCGAATAGCATTGGAGTTAAATTCACTTGGAATCTTTTTGATGGAGGTATTATTAAACAAAGATATATCTCTCAATTTAACCGAACTAATGAATTAAAAAATGAATATGAATTAAGTAAAAATCAGATAAAAAATAAATTAATAGATTCATTTCTTGATTTAGAGATTTCAAAGAAAAATATCATTTACTCATATAATCAATTAAACTCGGCGAAAGAAACATTAACAATCTCTCTAAAAAGACTTAATGCAGGATTAACCACACAAAGAGAAATAGTGAATATTCAAGCAGATCTTTCTGAAGCAGAGAGTAATTATATAAATTCCATTTTAAACTATAATTTGACATTGGCTGAATTAGAGCGTTTAACACTTGTAGAAAAAAAAGATATCTGTGATCTGAAATATAAAAAGGAGGAAAATATAAATAATAGTTTTTATAAATTTATTATTAAAAATAATTTAAACATCCCTTGCGAATCTATCTCTTAGTAGGAAATAGAATTAGATATCTAAGATATTTTCTATAAGTTTTTTATACTTATTTATATTTTTTATATTTCCTGAACTATATTTATCTATTAATATATTGCAGTTGTTTTTATAATCATTAAGTATAGTGTTATGTTTTTTTTGAATCTTATATAATTGCTTTACAGCTATATTAATGTCATTCTCTGGATAATAATAACCAAAGTTTGATATCATATCTGAATTATGTAGTAGAGGTAAGTTTAAGTACAAAGCCTCTAAATATAAATAATTAAGCGCATTATCCTGTTGATGAGAAATTAATATAGAGCCAAATTTGTGAATTGCATCTATAAATAAAGTTCTTTTTTGGATCTTTAAAAAATTCTTTCTTTTTTTATAAATATCCATTTGTAATATAAGTTTTATAAAATAATCGTTTTTAGCAAGTTTATGTGCACAAAGTAAATTACAACTATCAATTAATTTAGGATGATTCTGTTCATATGATTCAACAATAAACAAAGGAAGTATACAATTCTTACAGAAAAAAATATTTGGTTCCATTATTACAATACTATTTTTATTTATTAGAGAAAAGTCAGTTTTTTCTCCTTTATAAATTGAATTTTTTATTTGATGATCGATAAATAAACTATCCCAAATATACGGAACTATAATTACATTTTCATTCTTAAAATATGTTTTCATAAATGAAAGATATTTTTTATAATGAGGTAATATCCAAATTTGATCAATTAATAGCGCATTAGATAGAGGAGAAATTTTAATTTTATTTTCAGCCAACGCAAATGACATATTTTCAACAAATTGATTTCCGCACTGCATTAATACAAATTTAGAAGTTTTATTTTTACTCTTTAGTGAATAAATAATATCTTCCCTTAATGTAAAACCCATCATTATTATCAAGTCAAAATTAATTGAAGAGTCACTTGATATATTTTTATGAGGAAAACACAAATTCTTATCTACTAAATCTGAATTTAAAACTTCGCCATCATAAATAAAATAAGATTTAAATTGATTTAATTTATTTAAAAGATTATTTAATATAACTACATTTTGTTGTAAACCGTTTGAATACAAATTCCTATTAAAATCAATAGTTATTCCAATATTAAAAAATTTTTCCATAATTAATATTTAAAGCTGCTCTAAACCTGACCAAAAAGGAAGTATTCTCTCTGTAAATAAAGAGATGACAGGTCTCTGCCGAAGAACTATATTTACTGATAATGACATCCCCGTAATTAATGGTAATTTCTTATTCTTATGGAGAATAAATGGCTCATCTAATTTGACAGTAACAGGAAATCTATAAAAATTGAA
>MDTG01132618.1_pt1 | contig 14473 bp, 10 predicted proteins | sample 811421 | NCBI WGS metagenome assembly MDTG01 (sample SAMN05326645, study PRJNA326480) | marine metagenome | isolation source: seawater | place: Pacific Ocean: South East | collected 2011
AAAAGTCGAAAAGGGGAAGAAGAAGAAGAAGAAAAGGCAATCCAAAAAAGAAAATTCCTCCTTCTTTTGACGCTTTTGCCGCCGGTGGTGTCTGGTATCGTCGCGCGAGGGCAAAAAAACGCGCATCGCGACCACACGCGAGGACAAGAACAACAATAACGACGACGACGACGACGACGACGCGAGGCATCGTCATCGAAACGAGAACGCGAAGAACGGGAAGCACCATCTCTTCATTTTTTTCTTCATTTTTTCTCGTCTAATTTACGCGGGAAAAAGCAGGAAAAAAAAGGGGTTACTGTACTCTCTGCGCATTCCGATTCGGGGAAAGGTCAAGGGGTGTTCGGTGCACGTATCGCGCGAGGATGACGTCGTTGGCACGACTCGCCGCGTCGAACGCGAATAATGCCTCTTTCATCGCTCCGTCGAGCGGAAAAAACGGAAAGCCTTTTTCCACGAGCGAGAACAAGAACAAAACGATGATGCCGACGATGATGATGGGGAATTCGCGACAGGTCAGCAGTCATCGAGGACACCGTCGAGGACGAGGGAAACGCGCGCGCGCTGCTGGGTCTTCGGCGTCTTCGTCTTCCGAAGAAGAAAAGAAACTTGCGATTGCGTCTGAATTCCAACTGTCTCCGTTGGAGCCGTCCAGCGCGGTGGGCACTCACTTGAAGAAAGTCTTAGAACGCGACCCGAACCGATTCGAGGAGGAGCTGGACAAGCAGTTAAGAGCGTGGGTGGAAGAAAGAGAATTGGACAAAAATACAAACGCGGCGCCGCCGTCGAGTTCGTCATCATCATCATCATCAATTGGACGCATGAACACTATCGATAACAACAAAGAAATGAATGAAAATTTGAGCAGCCGACCGACTGGAAGCAGTCCGACAAAGAAGAAGAAAAAGATTCCGTTATCTGAATCGACCGGCGACTCTAGTGAAGAAGTTGATATTTTCGCGAGCGGCATGTTTTCAGATCAAGCATTTTCGCGGTTAAGAAAAAAACGCGAAGTAGAGGACGCTTTATATTTATGCATCGCGAAGAAGAAAGCAATGAAAGGCGTCGAACTTACGCACGATTTCGAAAATGTGCGCTTAAGGCGGTCTGGTTTGGTCAAAAGATGTCAAGTATTGTCGTCGCAGTTTTTACCGCCCGGGTCGGAGGACATTTTGAACAAACATTTGATTGGCGTTTTGAGTAATGTGTCTACGAATGGTGGGTTAAATCCCGAGAATTTCGAGAAATACATACCAAAAGTTGTGTTGGCGCACGTGTACCAGAGATCAGCGGCGTATGGGTACTTTTTACGCCGAATGGAAAAGAGATACAACGTCGAGCGATTGTTTTCGGAGAAGACGATGGCCTTAACGAACGATGAAGAAAGTGAAACAGAACACAACAACAAAAAATTAATCTCGCCACCGCAAAGTAAAAACGGTTTGAAGAGAACGCTCAACTTTCGTGCGCAACCTCGATTGCGCAGACGCGAAAATGACATTGTGCACGGGAAAACTAAAGGAAGAAGCAGAAAAGACGAATTCTGCGTCGTCGATGAAGCCGCTGGAACTCGAACGTGCATTGAGCCACAATTGTACTCGTTCAAAGCCTACATTGAATCGTTGGATCCGGAAGTTCGGGCACGTGCTGCACGTATTGAGTCCGTCGAAGCCAGAGGTGCTTTGGAGAGACACGTGGAGGCGCTGTTCGGAGCTCAAGCGTCGAATTCAAACGAACTTTCTGAACGTATGCGTGAACTTGAGTTGTTAATCACTAAAACGAGCACAAAAAGAGCGTTATCGAAGAGAGGGTACGAAAAAAATCCACAACGAAAAAATGCGTGTGAAGACGAAGAAGACGAGGAAGAAACGGACGCTCGACTACAAACGTCCTATTTCGAAATTGAAACGATGGAAATGACTTTGGACAATTTAAAGCATTTAGTCATTGAAGCATGCGCGTTTGGTGGTGAATTGGCCGTCGTGGAAGACCGCTTTGACGGTATCGAAGGCGGTGTTTTAAATCAATAAGAGGGAGAATGCACGTTTTACAAAAGAATTGTAGTACAAAAGCTGTTTCGTTATTAATAATTTATGGTTTGTTTTTAGCGTCTGCCGAGGCCCTTTTGTCTCGGTTTTACCTCTGTTTCCACCACCGAGTGCAAATAGATGTTATTCGGTTGGTTGGCCATTGGATTATCTCCACCTTTACTCCACTCGTAACTCGCTGCATAGGCATAAATCGTCCCATCTCTGTTGAATTCGCCGCAGGAAATCGGACAACTCACTTTTTGCATCGCCTTTAACCTTTGTTTGGAATCCTTGTCCCAAAAGTTGTAATTCCCATCCGCGCCAGCCGTTACGAACGTCCCAAACGTCGGGTGGAACGAAATCGAATTCACCGCGTAAATATCGTTCTGTTCTCGATGACATTTAAACGTAAAATTCGCCGATTTCATGTTATCCTCTACATGTTGCACCGCCACTCTCCCTTCGATCGACCCGATCAAATACCCGCTCTGATCGGGAAAAGCTGCAATACACCTCGTCTGATATTTTAACGGTGAATATAATTGCTTGTACGGCTGCGTTGGATTCTGCATGTTATACACTAATATGTGCCTCTCTGCGGTCCCACACACCAGCAAATTCTGTTTCACATCCAAAGCGTAACACCTCTCTGGCAACTGCGCTACGCTCACCGGATTCGGCTGCCTCGTATCCCAATACTTCAACGTCTTATCCCAACTCCCAGTGCACAGAATGTTATGTTGCGGAATCCACGCCATGTGTCTAATCGGTCCATCGTGTTGTGCTACTTGTGTCGTTTGATTCGATCCTAAATCCCACTTCTTTGCCTGGTTATCGCACCCGCCACTAAACACAGCACTTCCATCTGGACTCCACACTGACGCCATCACCGGCGCCTCGTGCGCCTCCATTGCCGCTTTTGGCAACGCCTGCCCGTTCGGTTGCACGTCGTAACATAAAACCTTGTTATCCCATCCCGTGGCGACTAAAAAATTCCCCGTCGGTGACCACTTTAACGAAGTGATGCCGTCTTGAGGTGATGACTGCACGAGCATGTCGTTGTTCGGGTTCGTTTGTGGTGCCGTTTGTTGTTGTTGTTGTTGTTGTTGTTGTTGTTGTCCACCAGATGGACTTGGCGCGCCAAACCCTCCACCGCCGCCGCCCATTTGCGGCGTTTGTTGTTGCAACCCTCCGCCGCCGAAACCGCCTCCGCCGAAACTCATTCTTCTTCTGCGTTCCTAATCTCCTCTCCTCAATTTTTAATGGGACCCGAGAGGAGAAACACGGGGATTCTTCCGATTCGACTCTCGTTTCTTCTCCGCGACTTTGCGCCCTCTCGTCCCACTCTCACCGGTGCCTTCGAAGACACACCCGCTGTCGTCGTCGTCGTCGTCGTGCAGAAAGCGAGGAGAGTTCTTGCGGTACAAAAGCGCTTCTTCTTTTTAACGTGATTGTTCACTAATTCTTCTTTAAATTCTTTTCATTCATAAAACAAAACCCTAAACTTAAAGGAGAAAAAAAACTCCTGTTTTGGATAAAAGAGAGAATGAGAGATAGTAGCATATATTCCTCACGGAGACGGACGCTTCTCGAAGTGGACGAGAAAGAAAATAACGATGATGACGACGTCTCGCGCGACCGCGTCTGCGCTGTCGCGAGGAGCGACGACCTCTTTCCGCGTCGGGGCACCGTCGTTGAAATCACCGCTTCATCATAATCAACGTCATCAACATCATCGTAATCATCAACAACAACAGAAATCAATCAGACAGAAAACGACCATCATCAGAGCTTCTTCTGTCGCGAAAACGTACTCGGTAAACGCGGCGACACGAGAGGTGAACTTACAAAAGGTCATCGAAAACTTGTGCGAGGGGAAAGATTTATCCGAAGACGAAGCGTTTGAATCCATGGAAGCGTTGTTGGATGCGTCGGAAAATCAGATCGCTGCTTTTTTGGTTTTGTTACGAGCAAAAGGCGAAACAAGCAGCGAAATGGCCGGTTTAGCCCGCGCTATGCAATCGAGAGCGGTTCAAGTGAACGCCGGTGACGATGTTCTGGATATCGTTGGTACGGGTGGCGATTCCGCGGGGACGGTGAATATTTCGACTGGGTCGTGCGTCTTGGCCGCTGCAGCGGGCGCTCGAGTGGCGAAACACGGAAGCCGATCGGTGTCTTCTCTCTGTGGGTCTGCGGACGTTTTGGAAGCTCTCGGGGTGGCTGTAGAGATTGGTCCGGAAGCAATTGAAAAATGTGTGAAAGAAGTCGGCATGGGTTTTATGTTTGCCCCGAGATTTCACCCGGCAATGGCGAAAGTTTCACCGGTGAGAAAATCCTTGAAAGTTAGAACCGCGTTTAACTTGTTAGGTCCGATGTTAAACCCGGCGCATTCCAAGTACGCGTTAGTTGGAGTCTACTCCACGGGTATTCAAAAGTTAATGGCAGATTCGTTCATGCGCTTGGGAATGAAGAAAGCATTAATCGTTCACTCGATGGGTTTGGACGAGTTGACGCCATGCGGTCCGGCAGACGTGATGGAAGTCACCAAAGAAGGCGTCAAAACATACACCTTCGAACCATCCAAAGTGGGAATCAAAAAGTGCGAATTAAAAGATTTAGCCGGTGGAGATGCCCAATTAAACGCCAAGATTTTGCGCGAAGCTTTGGGCGGTGAAACTGGCCCAGTCGCGGAAACTTTGATTTTGAACGCCGGCGTCGCCATGGCAGCGGCGGAACAAGCCTTGTCCGTCGAGGAAGGCATCGCCATGTGCAGAGAGGCGCATAAAATGGGCAAAGGTGGGGAGAAATTGGACAGTTGGATTCAAATGACTCAGGAATGTGCCAAGGCTGGTTTGTAATACTTTTAATATGCGATCATTCTTATGCTTATTACACGTACGCGTTGAAACGAAACCTCTTTCTTCTTTTTTTTGTTTTCGACATCAGATACACGTCACTATTTTTGAGAATGCACGCAGTCAAAACTTTATCTGTGACGAATGCTGTTCCTCGAGCGAGCGCGTCTCGCCGAAAAGCGACACGAATTCGAACACGAACAGAATGCGCTGAGAAGAACCAAACCGTCATCAACTTTTCTTCTCGAACGTGTTCGTCCTCATCATTCTTTAGACGTAACACAAGATTAATGGAAAACAGAAACGATGCTTCCTTCGTGTGCAGAAGCAGCGCTATGGAAACATCCTCATCATCAACGACGTCGACTTCGAATAATTTGTCAGCTGAAGAAGTCGTGCGGGGCATGTACGATGCCATCAACAAGAGAGACGTATCGAAAGCGTTGACTTTTATCGATGACGATATAGTCTACGAAGATTTCAACTTCCAAGAGCCATTCAGAGGCAAGGAAAGTGTGAAAAAATTATTCGAGGAGAGTTGCACGGGGATTCCGAACGATTTAGATTTCATCATCGAGAGGAGCACGTCATCATCGCCATCTTCATCTAGTTTAACGTTTGGATGCACATGGCACGTTGAAATTGCTGGCGAGCCGTTTCCGAATGCGCGAGGTGCTTCGTTTTATGAGATATCAAAAGAGAGCGGGAAGTTGATTTACGCGAGGGACGTTGTTGAGTCGCCGATGAAGTTAGGTGAAGCATCGTTTTCAATCATACGGGTCGTGGCGCCTTTGGTGAAGGAAAAGATTTTAGCGGAGAAGAAGAAGACCGGAGGGATGGCAAAGGAAGAGATGGCGTCTTCTCCCTCTTCCTCTTCTTCCGACAATATGTTCGAGGTTGGAGGATTGTGGGCTGCGGCGGCCACGTACTGGTATGTCTTACTTCTATCGCCGCCGTTCGCGCCAGTTCCAGGATATCCTGGATGGGCAATTTCTCCAGAGGGTCTACAAGACGTCATCAACTCTTCCGTTCAGTTCTTCTTTATCTTACAAGGCCTAAACGAAGCCGGCATCACGTTTGCCGGTAATGCAACAGATTTCCCAGTGCAGCCAGAAACGCTCGCTGTGTTCAACTTTGCCGAGGCATTCGTGTTTATGTTATTTCCGGTATTGTTGATGGATAAAACAAAACTAGGAAAAGAAAAAGGGGGAGAGTTGAAAACGACCACGTTTTGGTCCATCTCCATGTTTCTCACGAACGCTACTTTACTCCCATATTTCGCTACAAGAGCGAAGAGCATTGGCGAGAATAGAAAAGAAAACGAAACGTCCACGTACGTATCCGACGACGTAGAAATAATCCACGAAGAAGCGAGAACGAGAGAAGGAAGAGAAGGAAAAAAAGGCTTGCTGAGCAAAGGTTTTGGTATTTACGGTTTGTTAGTTGGCATGTATTCTCTGTGGTATTTTGCGAACGGATATGTTCCGTCTGGCGAAGAGCGCAATTTAGTCGAACGATGGACGTATTACGTGCAAACTTTGCACGAAGATCGCGTTTCCGTCGCGTTTACGTGCGACATCGTCCTCTTCTATTTGTGGCAAATTTATTTCACGAAGAAAATCGATCCGAACTGCTCGGCCACCGACCGATTCTTACCATTCTTTGGCCTCGCCGGTTGGTTGATTAAATGATAATTCTTCTTTACCGGTACCAGGTACTTTTTGTATTAAATTAGTTTTATTACACATACATGCTGCTAGGTGTATATATATTCTACTTACTTTGCCGCGGTTCCCATTGCGTTCGCGTCCATGCTCGCGTATTTCTTCTTCGCGCCTCCAGTCGGCAACGGCATCTGTTCTAATTTTTCTACATCTGTTAAATTCTCCTTCTTTTCTTTGTTATCTTCCCCACCCCCTCCTTTCTTCTTCTTACTCTCACTCTTTGACTTACCCCATAAGCACTTCATCTTTACGCCATTAATTTCAAACCCGAGCGCTCCGCATTTTTGCTTCGCCGCTTCCTCCGCCGCTTCTCTCTCTGCGAACGTCACAAACGCGCACTTCTTCTCTTTCAACACGTGCACTTTCTTCAACGTCCCGTGCATACAAAACGCGTCTCTCAAATCATCCTCTCGAACCTTCTCTCCATCTACGCCACTAATATAAAACGTCTTGATAGTTTGATCCCCTGGAGCCACCCAACTCGGTTTCTTCTCTCGATCTCTTTCCAACATCGCTTCCGCAACCGGATCATTCGTCCCATAATATCGATCCTTAATATTCTGCTTCCTAAACTTCGCATTGGCGGATAGTTCGGGCATGTGAGTGTCCCCATTACACGGTCGAAACGGACAATCCGCTCGCGTGCACGCGTCTTTCAACCAAAACGTACAAATCGGTGCCTTATTCTTTTGATAATACGGCTTCTTCCTCGCCATCCTCGTCAACTGTTCCATCGCATCTTTCACAATTGCCGCTTTCCCTCCAACCCCATCGTCCGCGTTCCCAGCTACCCCTCCCAACATCCCGGTCACGTCCGCGGTTCCATCTTCCGCCAACTTCTCCTCAATCTGTTTCGTAACGTATTCCACGTTCACCGCGCTCTTCGGCACCGCCATATCAGAAATAGCGCCCAAAGCTGCATCTCTCGCTTGCACCGGTATGCCGTACTCCAAATCCAACAGGCACACTTGGCACACGTTCTTCGCCAGCGCGATCTCTTTGCACACGACCGTTTTCTTATACCGCGCGTCGTGTCCTGGTCGCCATCGAAACACGGTAAACGGCCGTCCGGAAATCGCGCACTCCGCGCCGTAATTTTCTTTTTGCATTCGCACGTACGGGTTTGGGCCCAGGCAATCCGAGCACACCACCGGAAAATCGCTCTGTTCCCACCCGTCTTCCTCTGGGTTTCGCACCGCCGCGCGGCCGTCGCTGTTCTTGCTCGACATTTTTTTAAGAGCAGTAGTAGCAGTTCTTCCTCCGCTGCTCGAGGGCCGTGGGTGCTTTGTTTTGTACGGTGCGCGGTTTGTGCGGCTCTCGCCAAAGCGTTTAAAAGGAAAAGGAATGGAGAGTTTTGGAAACGAAGAATTGTTTTTTTTCTTCTTTTTTTTCTCTTTTTTTAGAGGTGGGTCCCGCCACACACTTTTGAGAGCAGCGCAAAAATTTGTCGTCAAAGTCGTTTTTTACGTCGTCGTCGTCGTTCCACGCCCAACCAACGCGATGGAGAAGACGACGCCGCGCGAGAGAGGCGAAGAAAAAGGAGGGCTCGACCACGACGGCGGCGCAAACAACAACGGTGGCTTTTACGACGACGACGACGACGACGTTTACGACGACGACGAAGAAGAAGAGCGACGTAGGAAGAATTTAATCGCAGAAACGTCGTATTTGACGAGCGTTTTGAACGCACCGTCTGCGTCCGAAACGCCTCCTCGCGATGACGACGATGGAGATTCTGCGTACGCGTACGATTTTGGGGTCACCTCCGCGGTGTATTCTTTGTTCGGGTACGCGAGCGAAGAGGCGAATGGCGGGAGCAGCGGCGGGGGCGCGAATCTTAAGCTGGAAAAGGAGAGCAAACTTTTACTGGATGAAAAGCACATCGAACACACTTTATTGAAGAACCACGGGGTGATTAAAAAGACGCTGCCAGAAGTATCGCCGACGGATTTTGAGAAGTACCTGAAAGCGATCCGGACGTCGTACGCGAGGTTTGTGGCAACGAGAGCGATGGCAAAGAAGAAGAGTTCAGGAGAAGGAGGAGGAACGGTGTCGAAGTCGTCGTCCGGGTCGGCGTTGATAGACTCCGGTGGTAACGCCGCAGACAACTTTGAGGAGCAGATGCACAGACAAAATCAACTGTTGAGTTCAGTGCCGTCAATTTTTTTCCAAGAAGAGTTTGATTTGACCTCAAGGGAGGCGTTCGAGGAGATTTTACCGTGTTTAGTGAGCGATTTAACGGAGAGTAATTATAATAATGATGATGGAGCAACGTCGTTGGACAACGACAACATTGCGAATAGCGCGGTGTTGGCTCAAGAGCAGCTTGGGCAATATTTAGATTTGGTTGAAAGCGTTATTATGAAACGTGTTGGAGATCGCGCGGAGGTGTTTCTAGACGCCATGGCGAAAACGAGAAAATTGCAAGAGACGATAGAGGAGACGAAGAAATCAGTCGTCGGTCTGAGGACGAATAATAGGAGGAGTTTTAGAAGAGCGGCGCACGCCACGGCGAAAGTGAAAGAGATGTCGAGAAGGAGGGATAACATTTTATGGTTGGCGAAAACTTTGAAAGATATCGAGAATATTCGCCAGACGAAATTAGACGTGGACGTGCTATTAGAATCAGGAGAGTATTCAGAATGTTTAGAGGCAATTGAGGAGTGCGAGAGGAGTTTGAGAGCGGCGATTGAAACGGCAACGAAGAACGGCAGAGGGGGAGAAGTGGGAGAGGAGAAAGGCTCGATAATGCCTTCCACGACTCATAAAAATAGTTATAATAGTAACAACGCGGCAACGAAGACGTCGACGACAAAAAACGTCTTTTCGTGTTTCAGTCATCTTCCGAAAGATTTAGAGATTGCGAAGAGAAAGTGCACAGGTGCAATCACAGCAGAGTTGTGCTCCCGAGCTCGCGTCGAATCGAACGTTGTAGACAACGAAATCGCTACAATATTAAAAAAAGGTATCGACGATCGCATCAAAGACGACGAAGGGAATTTTGAGAAGGGCGAGTACGATCGGGTGTCGGAATCCATCTTACCGGCGCTTCGTGGCTTGTTGCGATCGAGCACGGTCATGCCAACAGTTGACGCCATTCACGCAGTCTCGCGAGAAATCTTGCGCGATTTGAAAAGGGACGTCGAGCGCGTGTGCGAGAAAGTACTCGCGAGTACTAGTGGTAAAACAATCACTCCATCAAAAGTTAACACTGCTGCTGCCGGTGAAAATAGAAACGCCAACGACGGTAACATGGAAGATATTTATTTGGCACTGCAAAACTGTTCCTCGGAAAATTACATCCGAACGCTCGATGCTGCGAGCAAAACAATGTCGCGTTTACATTTCAAGCGAGCTGAAATCATTCGAGACGTTTTGATGTCTGTATTCACCTCTTCCAATAATGAATTCGATGAAAATGCGAGCGAAAGTACTGGTACGCCGGAAACGCCGAAGAGTTTGCAATCTCCAAAATTTTCCATGGATTTCATCCGAAAAGAAGCGCGCGAGGAAGCCAACGAGCGGTTTTCGAGAGATATTATTTCCAAAGCTGTTTATGCCATTCGCGATTCGTCCAATTCAATCATTGATGGAGGTGCGATGCTATTCGCCAGACTTCTGAGTTGCCGCAAGCACATCAACGCAAAACTCGACGCGACTTCGTTCACGAAAATAACGAAAGCTTCGGATGCATTCATTCGCCTCGCGGAAAATGCAAACAGAAAAAATGGGAAACGGTGCGTCGCGTTACGTTCGCAAGTGCATTCTCAAGCGCGCTTATTCTTAAACGTGAAACATGCGTCCGAGTTGGTTAAATTAAAGACGCTGTTGGAGCAAGAGAGTTGGTCGCAAGCGACGATACCGGCACATTTTCAAGAGCTTTTGGATCGCTTATCCATGGCGCCATCTTCAACGGAAGAGGATGCAAATAATAAAACCACCGCCACTAACAATGAAGACGTTAAGAACCAACCGTTACCGACGAAAATTATATATAAGAACATCGAATACGTCGCCACAACGACCGCGTTGATGCTCATTCGCACGCTGAAGGATTACAGCGATATAGCAGAAAGTAATCCTAATTTATCAGCAGACGTCGCTCGTCGCATCGCCGAATTACTCAGTGAATTCAACGATGGCGCCTGCGTGTTAGTTCTTGGCGCGCAAGCCATGCAAGGCGCAAACTTGAGATCCATCACCGCGAAACATTTATCGGTGACGCAACAGTCACTCCGATTGTTCCAGTCGCTCGCGCCGGTTTTGAAAGCGAGACTTTCAGACATTACGACGACGAAATGTAGTGGTAGCAGTGATAACCTCGCGGCTGTGGCTTGTGAAGGCAAACCACCATCGAGCGGCAACGAAGACGCGAGGCGTAAACTCGCTTTTGCTAACCTCGACAAAGTTGGATGCGATTTCGAAACGCACTGCGAGCGCATCCATTTGAAGCTCATCGAAATTATTCGTGAGCGATTGCGTTTCCACCGCGGCACGTTACCGCAACTTGCCAAAGCCTGGGAAAACGAAACGCTCGAAGATTTCGACAAACAAGCCTCTCAATTTAGTAATGGCTTGATAAAAGAACTCGGCACGCTTTCCAAGGTCGTCCGAAGCATGTTTGATGAGAACGATCAGAACAACGTCCTCGGCGTGGTCGCCTTAGAGTTTGACGCCAAGTTAGCCTCGTCGTTGAGAACAGTTTGGGAGGAAAGAAAGTCGGTAGGCGGTACCGTCGAAAGACACGTCAAAACCGATTGCGAAGTGTTGCGAGAGTGTTTGCACGGCTTAGCAGGTAAATTCGACTCGAATATTATCGGTCACGAGTTGAAAGAGTTGGCCGAGGTCGTTGCGGAGTCGATTAAAGTAAATGACGCGAGGGCGGCAGACGAAGCGAAATTGATGAAAGCGAAAAAAAGAGCGATGGCAGCCGAAGGCAAAGCTATAACGCCGACGAAATCGCCCACGCCGAAAAAGAGCAGCAGCAGCGTCGAAGGAAAAATGGTTTCGGCTCCCGCTTCTTCTTCTCCTTCTCTTCCTGTTACGACAGGGGAGGAAGAAGAAAAAGAAGCTGTCACAACGGCAGCGCCCCGAAGAAGATGAAAGCAAAGACAACAACAACATCAACAACAACAACAAAAGCGATTAATAGTATAGAATATTTAGTTTTCGATAACTTTACCAAAAAAATGGTACTGGTACTAGCACAACAGTATCAATAACAGTAATCTACATCTCGTCCACGAGCTTCTTCAGCTCTCTTTTAATCTTCCTCTGTCTTCGTCTATTCCCCCACGTATCCTCTTCATCTTTCAACTCATTCAATTCTTCCAACAAACTCTCTCTTTTCGTTTTCTCTTTCTTCTCGTTATCACCATCACCTATGAACTGTTTCGACACGTTCGCGGCGAACGAGGCGACACCTATGACCCCAACCGCGCCTAGACCAAACACGGCGATGCCTCCAGTGGAGGCTTTGAGTAATCCACCGACCGCATCGAACGCGGTAAGTTCCGGCATCTCTTCGTTTGTTGGACCGGTCTTGTTTGCATTTCCCGAGTTGTGTCGCACGCGTTTTAAAGGGTGATGATGAATACGGTTAAGATGGACAGACGAAGGAGAGGTAGCACCGGAAGAGCATCGTTTCGACGTGGAAGCGACGGCAGAAATCGCGGCTCTTCGCAACATCTTCTTTTGTGTATACGTGTATATTGAGAGAAGTGAATTCAGAAGTGTTGTTGCTTTTTGTGGCGACTCTACTTATTTTTGTTACAAGTGAATAATGAATACGAACCACGACGCTGCTACAAACTACTACTTAAGCAGCATCTACAGCCTGCCTCAACACATCAATCGCAACTTTCACATCATCCGCACCAAACACCGAACTTCCGGCTACAATCACGTTCGCTCCGGCCTCGGCCGCCATACCAATCGTAGACCCGCTCAAACCGCCGTCGACTTGAATATCCATCGCGGGATACTTCTCGCGCAACTGTTTCGCTTTAGGCATCATCTCCGGGTTAAACTTTTGACCGCCAAAGCCAGGTTCTACGGTCATCACTAAGAGCATGTCCACGAAATTCTCATCTGCTAAGGCGAAAACTGCTTCGGCGCTCGTTTTTGGCTTTAAGGCCACGCCGACTTTCATGTCCAATTTTTTGATGGCTTCGCACAACCCAATCGCCTCGTCGATGTTGGCGCAGGTTTCGATGTGAAAAGTAAACATGTTACATCCTGCTTTTTTCATTGGTTCTATGTAGTCTTTAGGGTTCGTTACCATTAAGTGGACGTCGAAATATGCCTCCGGAAAGTGTTTGTTTAAGCTTTGAATGACGGGTGCGCCAAAGGAAAGGTTGGGGACGAAGTGGCCATCCATGACGTCCAAGTGAAGCCAATCGGCGCCTACCGAGAGGACTTTTTTGGATTCCGATTGCATGTTGGCGAAATCGCAAGCGAGTAAGGATGGCGAGATTATCGCCTTCGGTTTTGTCGTCATCGGTATTCGTGTCTTACGCTTTGTTTTGTTTTGTTTTGTTGTGCTTTTAGAGCGCGAGAGTACCTTTTGTATGTGTGGAATTTTGAAAATGTTGCGAGGAGTACTCGAAGCAGGAAAAGGCAAAAACGGTGCGGCGCGATTGATGTCTTCGTAATATTCTACTCTTGCATTTGCACGCGCTAAACTAACTACTACTATTACCAATATTGCTGTCACTACTATTACTACACGCGAGTCTTTATTCTGTCTTCAGACGTTATCAAACGACGTTCACATTTCTGGTCAAAAAGTCCGGGTCTCGTCTAAACTTTGCGGTGAACTTTTGGTACCACACATCGAAAACGTTCTTGGGAACGACTAAATTTTCCGTCTCATTTCCGCTGGTAAAACTCTTCAAAAAGTTCCACAAATCTAACGCGACTCTTTGCGCGAATAGTTCTTTACTACCGCTAATCTTCGCGTCTTTTTGTACGCATTCGTCGAGTGGTTCTAAGGAAACGCCAATCGAGGCGTCTTCATAAAATTGGCCGGTTTGCGGGTCTATCGGCCATGTCAAGTTGAACGTGTTCGACGGTTCCGAAAGGGTTACGCACCCTCGGTATTCCCATAAATTATTCGTATTGTTATCGTTTTCCTTTGTTCGTCCGCTTCCTTTCACGTATAAGGCAAGTGCCGTAGAGTGATCCAGAACTGTGTTACAAGAAGGAAAAAAATGTCAGCGCTGGAAACGTTCGAGGTAAAATCCAAGAGAAGACAATGGAAGAATGCAGAAACCAATTTCTATAAAGTGGCTTTTTGATGCGGACGACTCTGGGGAAAAACAATAACACGAAAAATTATATAAGAGATGTGAGAGATACTGTTACATCTCACGTACCATTCGCTCCGCTGACACACAAACAGCACTCTTTGATATCCGCGTATCCGTGGCCAACAAATTGGGACAAGTTTAACGTCCAATGGGTGGCGTCCACTCTTTCGAATTGGGTCGATAAGATTGGAAACGAGCGCTTGACGAAGACGACGCAGAAGGGTTCCGGAGGGACGTATCGCTCTATGGGACCTCCTCCTGGTTCTTGGATGAGTGGCTGGTTCATTTGTAGTGTCGGGTTATGGTTCTTTTTGAGCATACGTAAAATTTATGAAGCGTTTTCCATCGGAGAAGCATCCAACAACCAAAAGTTTACACTCTCGATGATATTTAACCAACGTGCTCTTTCTACTCGTCTTAGTACGATATATTATAAGTACACTACATACAACGCGGCGGTAGCCGCGTTGCATTATTATTAATTGTTTTCACACTCTCGATGATATTTAACCAACGTGCTCTTTCTACTCGTCTTAGTACGATATATTATAAGT
>MDTG01277039.1_pt1 | contig 14473 bp, 13 predicted proteins | sample 811421 | NCBI WGS metagenome assembly MDTG01 (sample SAMN05326645, study PRJNA326480) | marine metagenome | isolation source: seawater | place: Pacific Ocean: South East | collected 2011
ACGCCACTTGTTATCAGCACCTTCCGGCACACCGATATCATCAAAATCATACACGTTGATATCGCCGCCTAATACATCAGCCAGATCAGATTGAATCGCTGTTTTACCGCTACCACTGGCACCAGCAACAAAATAGAGTTTCATGGAAGACTTCTCTTAAAGGTTATGCCTAAATAAATCTGTAGTAAATGTAGCATAATATAGCCTGATATATCACTGTTTTACTGAGACAATGCTTATACCCGAATTGACATGATAGGTAAAGCATTTCAATCAACGAATTTGTGGTTTATAATGAGGCCGATATTAAATACACAAACAGAATGGAACCACGACTAGGTCACAATCATACGATTTTATGCATGATAACTTGGTTAAATAGTGACAGGCCAGTATGCCGGAAAATATCTGCATAATGAGAATGATAAAAAACTGATATTTTATTATGTACACAAATTAATGCTTTTAGTTTTCCCAGTAATGAATTGATCCGAAAGTATTAACCATTACCAATGGTGTTTCGAAGTAATAAACATAATCTGAAATTATAGTACCGGGAGATGTTTTTCATGCCGCTTTTTCACGAAAAAAACCACCTGGACTCCATTGGTCAGAATGGGTTGATATTCCAGCTTCCGAGCGAGGTTATCGTTCAGATTATCAATCATCTGGACTATAAAACAAGACTCTCTTTAAGGCAAACATGCAAATTTATGGCGCATGTCTGCTTGTTTTCCAGCGCTTATTACATAAGCAATGCAGATATGGCACTAAGCGAAAAATATCTATACTTACTTAGACACTATGCGGACCAAGTAGCTAAGAAGCTAGGCGAGAACTGTAGTAGTAAGTTGATGTTGTTAGACAAAGAGAACCTACTGCGCCCCCACCAATTCAGAGACGTTCTAAACGCCGCATGTTACCTCAACCCTATTTTTAACGACGCTCATGTCCTCAATCAACAGCTCATATTTAATCTTCAAAATTATTTGGATGGAAGAGGTATTGACGAGGCAACTCAGTATTATTATGCAAAAAAAATGGCACAAAACCTACAAATCGTCAGACAAGATGCCTTAAAATTTGTTGAGAGCATCATAAAGGAGCTCAAGTTAGATGATGGTGATATTAAGGCAGACATACTTATGCGAGCACTGCCCATTGTCGCCAGTTTAGTGATACTAGAAAACCATAGAGATGAAGGTGAATTGTGTTCACAGGTTTTACTTTCCGGTACCGTAGCACCTTTTTTTGCTTCCACTCTGGAATTATCCGGGATAAAAGAAAAAGTACTTGATGCACAATCAACTCACCCTTATACAGTAAGCACCATAAAGCGGGAGCTAGATGTTAACATAAAATCTGATAATGATATATGCTCCCCAATAAGTATTGGTAGGCAATTTTTTTGTCTCGGATTTCTACTTGCGTTTGTATGTTTAGGGGCAATGGGTGGGCTTGCCATCATTGCAGGAATGATAGCTTGTGTATTCGACAGTGATTGTCCTTATGATTTGGAAACACAAAATGAAGTAAGTAGCCAGAGCCAAGAAACTACCGCTCCTATCGACATAAAGGAAATGCTTCAGTCATTTGCTTTAATCGCTGCATTTTTAGTAGCTGGAGGTACGCTATGCGCTCTTTGCTCCTTGCCCATTTGCTGTGCTGTGGCTTACTTGAAGCGAGACTACTATAGAAAACGTAGTGAGTTAGAACCATTGCTTGAACAAGGGCTTTTTAGACGACCTCAACTTGCAGATGAAGCTTTTCGCGTTAATGGTTTATCTGAGAGCCGGGAAGAAAGAGACGCTTTGTTAGATGGACAACGTCTTGACTATGGAACAACACCTAGCCTCACAGGCTAGTACGGAATTTCCATTTATAACGTTAGTCTGCGGTTTTCTTCTCTTCGTGTCGAATCTCCTGTTGAACGATTAGTTTACAGAAAATTCTACTTTTGGTCAGTCTTATTTTATCGCCATCCATAATATTTCCTACACATCAAGGGGAATTCGCTTAAAACTGTCTATACACTTAGCCATTAACATCACTAATTTGGCGTTTGATACATTCCATATCGACAAAAGCCCAATAGTGAATGATTTTGCCATCTTGTAATTCATAGAATGTAGCGCCGGTATAGTACACATCTCGGTGAGTTGGGGCGATTCCCATGAATTCACCATCATGCTTACCCTTTGCAGTCCAGCGAGAAACAACTTTATCACCATCGACAATATGATCATCCCAGTGAACAACTAAGTCAGGGAAGCCAGCATACCACTGCGATATTGCTGACTTCAGCTCTAAAAGACTTTGCATAGACTCCACAGGACTGTGGATCACTGCATCGTTAGCAAAAGCTCTATCAATGGCAGTTATGTCTTTATCTGCCCAAATGGCAGATTGATAATCTTTAATAATATCGATATTTTTCATTTTGTTTTCCAGTTACGTTGTACCTAGCGCATTCTAACCTATATGAGGTCACAGCCATACATCAGTCCGCTTGTAAATTTAACAAATATTTCCCCACTGGAATATCCTCTTCACAACTCTCATGGCCATCTGGATCATTAAATGGCATGGCGGAGTAGCCATTTTTTTCGTAGAAGTGTAATGACTCACGTCGCGACTCGGCCTGAATGCACTGATAGCCACTCGTTGCTAAATAATTTTCGATAATTTGTAAGAAGCTTGAGCCGTAGGACTTACTTCGTTCGGTTTCATTAATCACAATAATACGGATTGCTGCTCGCCTTTCAGGCCATAGCTGAATATGGGCATAACCGAGTCTTTCATCGCAATGATAAAGAATAAAATGCAAGTGTTCAGCATGATTAAACGTCCACGTGTAAGGGTCCTCCATCGGCACATTATCGAAAAAATATTTTTGCCGCATTATTTTGGCGTATTTCCAATTCTCATCACCCTCACAGAACTTTATCTGTATATCATCTTGGTTGGTATTCATAACTCACCTTGTTGAATCATTGAAGCAATAATACCATAGTCATATTGATAAGATAGCATTGCCTACTGGATACCGCATTCATATTACCTCAGTCAAACTATGATTAATTATCGCTAGCATTAATCATCATTGGATTCTATAATGAGTTTGATTTTGGAGGCTTAATCATGACAGACCCGTCAAAACATCCCATAACAGATACCTTAGTCACTGAGCTCATTGTCTCACAATTCCCGCAATGGGCTGACCTTGCCATTACCCCTATGGTGCCTGGAGGCTGGGATAATAAGACCTTCCGCCTAGGCGATAAGCTGCTAGTGCGCTTACCCAGTGCTGAAATGTATGCAAACCAAGTATTCACTGAACAACAATGGCTACCAACTCTTGCTTCACAGTTACCGTTAACTATCCCGAAACCTATCGCCCTGGGAAAACCCGAATTTGACTACCCTTGGCATTGGTCTGTTTATGAATGGATAAAAGGTACGGCTACACGACAAGCATCAATTGCAGACATGGATGACTTTGCTAAACAATTGAGTGAATTTCTTAATGCTTTACAAGCTTGCGATACCGTTGACGCGCCTACAGCAGGTCCTGATAATTTTTACCGTGGTGGTGATCTATCGCTTTATGATAATGATACCCGAAATGCAATTGCTGCCTATACACCAGAAACAGAAGCAGAGGCTTTATTACTGATATGGGAGACTGCCCTTGCGTCTAAATGGCAACACGCTCCTGTCTGGATCCATGGAGACGTAGCGATAGATAATCTTTTGCTAACAGAAGGCAAGTTACATGCCGTCATTGACTTCGGCTGTATGGCTATCGGTGATCCCGCCTGTGATTTGGTGATTGCATGGCACTTGTTCGATGATAATGCTCGACAAATATTTCGTAACATGCTTAATCTGGATCAACAGACATGGCAGCGAGCCAAAGGCTGGGCATTATGGAAAACACTCTGTGCTCCCATAGCAAGCACAGACGTAAACCAAGTAATTAACAACCTCATTCAGGACAACAATTGCGGGGATAATTAACTCCTACGTCTTGACATTAGGTACCTATAGGCATAGTCTCAGTTAATAAATTAGCATAATATGCATTTTCCAAGGGGAACTTAAATTTATTGATAACATCATATAGATGAGGTGAACCTATGGAAACATTATCCGACTTTCCCAAAGTACAATGCCCTTTTGTTCGTAAAATATTCCCAGTCAACAAAGATGACTTCAAGAAGTATGGCAGCCAATATCAGCTGCGTAATCCGGAAGTTTATCTTGTTACGAATGAAGTTAGCCCCGGTTTTGAATGGGTATTTGATGATCCCGACACCATTGCAGTGGAAAAGCTCGATGGCACCAACGTTAAGATTAAAACTCTTGATGGCCGTTTGCAAGCATTACAAAATCGCAAGAATGTCTTCGACATAGTATTGGTGTCAGTCAAGCGGTCTTTGCTAAGCTCATTAACGTCAGCGTTGCTGCTATTAAACAATGGGAACGCGGCGAACGCAAACCTAGCGGTGCGGCATTGAAACTGCTTAATGTCGTTGAGGATAAAGGCATTGATGCCATCTTGTGAAGAACTACGCAGACAACCTGCGGCCGCCATATTTATCATTAAGCCTCAGCGTGACTTGCCCGATGAAATCCGTAAGCTAAAAGCTCACATTCTAATAACGAAGAAGAATACCATAAGTCTGTTGTGGGTAGCCTTGGCCACCATTTTTGACGATATTTATGACTTTCTCGTATAAACAATCAATCTCCTCCCTTGCTAACCCATCAAGTGTAACAGGGCACAAATCACGGATAGCAAAATGTATTCTTGTTTTGTCCGATATCCTTCCGCAACAATCTGAAAATTTAAGGTGGCCGCAAAATTTCCTTGCTTCTCTGATCTTTTTACTCAACTCTCGTCTTCTCTCGTTGTGCTTAACATCATAAGTGCTAAGTTCACTATCAATTGTACTTTTGATCTCAATTGCTCTTGCCATTTGGCCCGCGCCTGAAGAACATTCGAACCATCCTCGCTTAATCATAAAATAAGCATGGCGATTTTGCGACCATTGACTTGATCCGGGATTAATAATTGCTGATAACGTACAGCTTATTGTACGCTTCCTCTCCATAACGGATCCAAGTATTGCATTCTCGCAGGTAATATCATCTAGCACCTCTTTTTTTCGTACAGCTAACTTTTTAAAGGTATCATCCCTACTCTCACCATCAGATGGCGCAAAGTCTACTAGCATCAATATTCTACTGGATGTTAGTAAAGATTCTTCAACACCCGCTTGTATCGCCATGACCGCCAATGACCAAAAATTCTGTTTATCTAGTGACGAGATATTTTGATGTGTTCGTTTATTAAGCTCATCACAGACAGCACGCAATATATTATCTTTGTTAGCAGAAAAGTGTAGACGATTATTTATGTGTAACATTGGATATGCAAAAGGATTGATTGCATCGATTAACATCACTACCAACTCCATTGGTAGTGATGCTAGTGATTGAGAAACCAATCTCACTGCCATTAATGTGGTAATGGCTGCCCTATCTGATGCAAGGGTCGAAAAGTTTGTGCTTGGTATATTTGTACCGTACATAGAGATCCTCGTTAGCTGTGCCGTATTAATTATCCGCAGTAGATTAAGCTCGCAATCGATTATATCACTCCTATTAACTACAATCACCCAGGGAAATTACCAGGCTAGGCCATAGTATTTCCCCAGCAGACATAACCCTTTTACTTCAGCGACTTAGCCAATGCCATGGCCTCAGATACATAAGCAAAAAGCACTTTATCAACTGCCATTTCAGACTGGCCAAGAACATTTTCACCGCCCTCAGTGTCATACATGTTTTGTAATGATTGCTGAAGTTCAGGATCACCACCGGTAAACATATCAACGAGCTCGAGACTGCGTTTCGCGAGTTTTTGCGCAGCGTCACAAGAAGCCAGCTCACCAGCCTGCTGTAATAGCTGAAATTGCGTAAAAATCTCTTGCCATTCATTTTGGACTTGATTGATAGCATCATCGCCCATTGCTTCACGCCGCTCAGCCAGTTCTTCCAATTGTTCTTTCGTGTAATATTTCTCAAACATAACGGTTAACCTCAATGAATCTAATAACATCTCAACCGTCGGTGATTCACCTTGCTGTAACAGTGTGGCAAGCTGACTCAATCGTTGGATGAGCACCTGTTGTTCTTTTAATTGATCGGTAACTGTTTGTAATTGCTTATTAATAATATCCGCCAGCGATTCATCATCAGACTGTAATAGGCGGGCGATATCATCGAGAGAAAAACCTAATTGCTGCAATGACTTAATTTTTTGTAGCTGCATCAAATCGTCCACCGTATACAGGCGATAACCGCTATTCGAACGATGGGAAGCCTTTAGCAGGCCAATTTCATCATAATGATGCAGTGCGCGCACCGTTAAGCCTGTTCTCTTGGCGACATCACCGATTTTTAATAAGCTCATTTTATTACTCTCAATTAAGACAACACCGCCATCATAAAGCCTCACGTAAGGTGAGGCTCAAGGGGTAATTTAATGATTATTCTCACAGCTCCGGAAAATACCCGCCACTTTGCATATCCCATAACTGACTGAATAGGCCACCTTTGCGCTTGAGTTCATCGAGCGTGCCATCTTCGACAATTTCACCGTCTTTGAATAATAAGATTCTGTCCATCTCTAAGAGCGTCGAAAGACGGTGAGCAATCACAATGGTTGTTTTGCCTTGCATCATGTCATGGAGGCTTTCCTGTATATAACGCTCTGTCACGGAATCCAGCGCTGAGGTTGCTTCATCAAGAATTAAAATAGGCGCTTGCTTTAACATTGCCCGGGCAATCGCTATACGTTGACGCTGCCCTCCTGATAGTTTGACCCCACGCTCCCCCACCAAGGCATCATAACCCTCTGGTAGCATTTCGATAAATTCATGGCAGTGAGCTTGTTTCGCTGCAGTTATGACTTCATCTTTTGTCGCTGATAAGCGACCATATTGAATATTCTCAAACACTGTCCGGTGAAATAATTCGGCTTCTTGGGGTATGTAACCAATGTGATGTCTAAGACTATCAAGATAAACATCCTTAATATCCTGCCCATCAATAGTGATTGCCCCAGACTGGATATCAAACAATCGCAAAATCAACTTCACAAAGGTTGATTTACCACCACCAGAGAAACCAACGAGTCCAACCTTTTGTCCGGGCGTGATAGTAATTGATAAATCGTTAAAAATAGGCGTGCCTTCATGATAGGCAAAATTGACATGATTAAAGGTAATCTCCCCTTGTGTTACAACGAGTGCTTTTACATCAGGAGATTCTGCAATTTCATGGGCGATATTGATAAGACTCAAGGCATCTTGACACTTACCAGAATTTTTGGTGAAATTCACTAAATCTTGTCCCAAATTCCACACGTTCATTATGATAGAAGCCGATAAGCTTAACACAAAAACAAAGTCACCCACTGAAACTAATTCATGCATACGACAGTAAATCAACGCCGTCAACATAGCGGCAACCAACACTGTAACGCCAAGACCTTGCAGCGTGTGTAACTTTAGATTAAATAACTGTACAACTCTATACTTATGATTAGTCTGCTCTATTACACCTCGGATCCTGTCATGCTCATGGGGAAGATTCGCAAATATTTTCCCTGTTATGATATTCGATATACTGTCAATCATTTTTCCATCAAGTGCATTGACTGATTGAGCAAATGCAATAGAGTTCTTGGTTGACGTTCGTGCAAGATAACAAGTGCTACCGACAAAAACGATCACCCAAAGCAATAAAATCACTGAAAATATTGGTTGCACCAACATCAACAAAGCTGAACCTATGAGCACTGATAGTGTTTTAGGAATGAAGTTATCTGTTAGGGAACGTAATAATGCATCAATATCGCGAGGCAGGTACAAAAGTTTATTGGCAATTGAACCAGCAAAATTTTGCTGAAAAAAACGATACGAATGCTTCGCTGTATAATCAAATACAGCAAGCGTAATGTCCGTATATAAACGGATCATTAGTTTCATACTGACATAATCGTAGATCCGAAACGAAACATTCAATAATAACGACATTGAAGCGTATAACACCGCAGGCACTAAAACCGCTGCTAGCAATTTGTCGGGGTGGCTAGCTTGTTGTGAAACACCATCAATAATTAACTTGAAAAAATACGGGCTCAGCGAGATCTCCGTTGCCCAAATGAGGCCTGTCAATAGGATGATCCCGAGATATACTTTGTTAGGCTTCAAGAAATAGCCAATAAAGCGCCATAGCTTCTGGGAGTATTGAATCATTGTTCTTGTACCACTAAAACAGTCTGGCTAAAATATTAACAGAGCTCAGTGCAGTAGTCCACATCTAGCATCATAGCCAGAGCTAAGGCCAAACTAGCCGCCGATACTTCTAACCAGCAACTCAAGGAGCTTTTACCTAGCCTAGCCCAGGTTAACTTATATCATTAAAACAAATCATCCACTGTCAACTGACTCTGCACTGATTCAAGATAGTGTTGATTCTGCCTCACGCCATAAGGAGTAATAAGGGTTGTGAACAAAGCCTTTTTGGTTTTGGTGGCCTGTTGGAAATGGCGTTTTTTTTGCTGTAACTTATCGGCATAATCTTTATCGACGATAAATTCATCATTATAAAACTTGATTTCACACAGATTAATACAGTTATCTGCACGCTCAATCACTAAATCAATTTGTGCCTTGTCATTTTGCCATGTGGATACGGTGGTGCTGACTCCTGAGATCCCTAACGCTGCTTTTATCTTATCTGCATGTTTCAAACAAATATCCTCAAAAACATACCCTGACCATGCCGACCAACGCCTGCTTGTGCGCTGCTTGAGCCAGTAATCAGATTCGATTGTTTGTAAACTCGTATCTGGAGCTGCTTCAATCCAATCTAAGTAGAACAATGAATACTCATCACTTAACCGATATAAGTTATTTGATGCTCTACCATCATATGACGGCACCTTCATGATAAACCCAGATGCTTCTAACTCCCGCAAAATTCGGCTCGATGTGCCACCACTGGTAAGGCCCGTTTTATCCAATAAAGCCTTCCTAGTAAGCCCTTTGCGCTTAGTTGCTAACTGTTTGACAATATCGATATGTTTTTCATGATTATCAAATAATGACGCATAGAGCTTTTCAAATTCTTTAAAAAGATACCCATTACGGCTAAAACAAACATCATTAATGATTTGCGCAGCTGAGCGACCGGGTTTTGCCTGGGTTAAATACTTTGCAACCCCTCCCATTGCCATATATATTTCTAATATATCTTTACGAGGCAAACCAATATGCCGTGCTTTAAGGAAGTTTTCTGTCTCTGATAAATTAAAGGGAAACAGATGCATCTCTTTGCTTAATCGACCATGCAAGCCACCTTTATTATTGATGATATTATCGATCATCCACGACGCTGCAGAACCACAAACAATCAAAATAACATTACTCATGCGCGATAAATAGCGATTCCAGCAATGTTCTAAGGCAGGAAGAAATTCAGATTTAGATGCGGCAAGCCAAGGCAATTCATCAAAAAATAAAATAACTTTCTCTTGCTTAGGTACGGTTTCGATTTGCTGACGAAGCAGCGTAAACGCATCATACCAACTGGATAGTTGTGGTTTATCTTTTCCTCGATAAAAAACATCAGAAAATACTATGGCGAAATTGTCTAATTGTGCAGACAGAGCTCCCTTGTGTATACCAGTGACTTCAAAGTAGATCCCTTTATCGCTAAAATACTCGCTCACTAAAAATGTCTTGCCGACACGTCTTCGGCCATAAATCGCCAAAAACTCCGCCTCCGCAGAGTGGCACAGCGCTTCTAACTCTTTTTGCTCATATTGTCGTTCATATAAAATACTCATAATGGCCATTTTAGCAGCAAAACAGATAAAAACAAGGGGCTTGGCTGGATTTAGCCTATATCCAGCCAAAACTTATGTTTTCACCCTAGTTTTGGCTGAGTTTACATCATATTCAGCCAAAACTACTACTTTTACCCTAGTTTTGGCTGAGTTTATCCCATATCCAGCCAAAACTTAATCGTGATTATATAACTCAAGACTAAAAATCGGTTAATGTATAGACAAAACTTGCACTTCCATCCCCCGTTGTTGTATGATTCCTCATCATTTCAACCGAGAGGTATTCGTCCAGTGCGCAATTAATCTTTTTTTTCAATGACTTATCTGCTGATAAACCATTTGATGGAGAGATTAACGATGACGAGTATAACCCGAATTCTTTTAAACAATGTAACCTTCCGCTTAGAGCAAACCCCAGTAGCGTTTGCTAGGATCAATTTGCCTTTTGCAGATGCCAAGTACGGTATTGTGGGCAAAAATGGCGTTGGTAAAACCACGTTGATGCGCTTGCTCTCAGGTGATCTCACGCCTGATTCTGGCTCAATCCAGCGATTTGGCACGATTATTACTGTACCCCAGAGCCACGATGAATTTGGCGAACAAGCTACTGTCAGTGATGTTTTAGGTGTTACCGATATTTTGGCTGCTCTCAATCGAATTAGTCACGGCAGTATTGATGAGCACGATTATGAACTCGCCTCCAATCAGTGGAATATTGAACAACGCATTGAGGATACGTTGACTCAATTTGGTCTATGGCCTATTTCACTTAATACCCCGTTCTCACAGTTAAGTGGCGGTCAGAAAACGAAAGTATTACTCGCAAAAACTATGATCTTTCCCGCTGATTTTTTATTATTTGACGAACCAACAAATAATTTGGATAAGACCGCACGCGATGTCTTATATAACTATATTGATAACGCAACAAAAGGCATGGCTATCATTAGCCATGACAGGACACTCCTGAATAGACTGGATTGTATCATTGAAATCAATAATCTTGGCATCGATACTTACGGCGGTAATTATGATTTTTATTGTGAACAAAAACAGCTTAAGCAGCAAGCTATCGCACATGAAATTCAAGCTCGCTCTGAATCACTCGCAAAAACCAAACAAACAACCCAAACCCGTATGGAGCGGCACCAACAAAATGAAGCCCGGGGCCGCAAAGAAAAGCGCGCACAAATCAGCGCCAAAGGCCGTTATGATAAAATTGCCATAAAATCTAAAAAAGGCCGTAGTGAAAATACTAACCGCCGAATACGCACACAAGCGGATAAACAGCTCCAAAATGCTCAGCACTTGTTAGCAGACGCCAAAGCAAAACGTGAAGTTGATGAGGCCATCGCCATTGATTTAGCTGCAACCCATGTGCCAACCAGTAAAATTGTTCTCAAAATTGAGACACTGTGCTTTCAATATCCTGCATCAGAACCATTACTTAGGGATTTTGAATTACAAATTATTGGCCCTGAGCGCGTTGCTATTAGTGGCCCTAATGGTTGCGGGAAATCAACCTTGATTAAACTTATCCGCAAAGAACGGTTACCACAAAGAGGAAAAATCCACTGCGGTGTCGAAGTCTCTGCTTATCTTGATCAGACCGTTAGCTTTTTAAACCCGATGAAGACCATTGTTGAGAACTTCTTAGTACTTAATCCTGAATGTACTCCAAATGATGCTTACGCTACCCTAGCAGCTTTCAAATTTAGAAATAAAGACGCTGAAAAGCGGAGCGATACGTTGAGCGGCGGTGAACGTATGCGAGCTGGGCTTGCAATAACCCTCATGGCAAAACATCCGCCCCAATTAATTATTCTGGATGAACCAACAAATCATTTGGATATAGCGTCAATACGCGCAATAGAGTCAGCACTTAGTAATTACCAAGGTGCAATCCTCGCCGTTTCACACGACGAAGTATTTTTGCAGAATATTGGCATAACCAGAACAATATATATGAACGAGGCCTAATTTGCCCGTGAGCGTGATTTAGCCCGCCCCTTTGGCGCATTTGACTTAAAGGTTTTACGTTTACCGCCATAGCCATCTTTGCTGTCTTTAAAGGAACGTTTGCCTCTGCCTTCAGATCGCCCACCTGATGGCCTGCTTCTGCTCTCAGAGCGCCCGCCTGAGGGTTTGCCGCGGAAACGTTTGGGTTTGCCGCGATGTTTACGCTCAAACTCTGGTTTCGCTGCTTGGATTTCTTCTGTAGGCATCGGATTCGCCTGCTCCATCAAATACATGACCGCAGCGGCAATATCAACAGGCTCGTCGTTACTCTTTGCCATGATATCAAGAACGAGTTGTTGATAGGGGCCGAGCTTTTTGCTCTTAGCAATGATATTAATGACTTTCTCAGTCAAAGCCTCTGTGCGCTTTTCTTTCATTTCCGCAATGGTCGGTGGCTCTATTTGCTGAATTTTTTGTTTGATAGAACGCTCAATATCTTTCAAGAGGTATCGCTCTCGTGAGGTAACAAACATTAATGCTTTACCAGCACGTCCCGCACGCCCAGTACGGCCAATACGATGGACATAGGACTCAGCATCATAAGGAATATCATAGTTAATGACATGGGTAATTCTATCAACATCAATACCCCGTGCCGCGACATCTGTCGCCACAATGATATCGATACTGCCCTTTTTGATTTGGCCAATGACTTTTTCGCGCATAGATTGATTCATGTCGCCATTTAATGCCGCTGCACCATAACCACGCGCAAGTAATTTATCTGCGACCTCTTGTGAACAGTTTTTCGTGCTAGCAAAAATGATAGCCGCAGTGACATTCTCAATTTCAAGATATCGAGTAAGAACATCCATCTTTTGATTGCGAGCCAAGCTAATATAGGATTGTTCAATCGTACCAACATTCTGTGTGGTTGGTTTGATTTGGATGCGTTCAGGATCATTCAAATAACGCTTAGCGATTGTTTGGATAGAACTAGGCATGGTCGCTGAAAATAATGCAGTTTGATGCTCATGTGGTATCTGTTGCAAGATCCATTCTACATCGTCGATAAAGCCCATTTTGAGCATTTCATCGGCTTCATCCAAGACAACCGTTTTGACTGTTTGCGCTGATAAAGAACCACGACGAAAGTGATCCATAACACGACCAGGTGTCCCCACCACGACGTGAACACCGCGTTTTAATGCGCGTAATTGCACTTGGTAATCTTGTCCACCATAAATGGGTGCCACATGAAACCCCTTGAGGTGTTTGGCATAACTTTGGAATGCCTCTGCCACCTGGATAGCAAGTTCCCGGGTTGGTGTAATGATGATTGCTTGCGGTTCTTTCTTCGCGAGCTCGATGCGTGACAAAATCGGCAAGGCAAAAGCGGCTGTTTTACCCGTACCGGTTTGCGCTTGAGCGGATATATCCCGCCCGTCTAATAACACCGGAATGCTTTCAGCTTGAATCGGTGTCGGTGTTTCATAACCTAATTCATGCAATGACGATAATAAGCTGCTGGATAAGCGCAGATCCTGGAATGATAGTGCCATGTTGGTACCCTGTAATGTTTATATAATTGCTACTTCGAGCAGTGACGCTGTAGCGTTTGCTCGCCATCAGGGCTCTCTGGCTACGCGACCATTGTCATAGGTCCGATATAGCACTAACCCCTTGAAAAATATACGAAATCCTAGAATTGCCCAGAGGCAATTCACGAAGAAAGGCCGAAAAACAAGCTAGTTGGAGGGATTATACAGAAAACCCATCAAATGTCACGTTTTTGAACAGGTTTTCTGGGTATTTTGGCCAGATAATAGAGAAGCTAAGAAATCAAACCCCAGCCCCTACAAGTCACGGAGGCTGGGAAGGTGAAAAAACTCGATAACTAATGCATTATGAAAAAGCCGTCATCGCCTTTAGAAAAATGAAAAACTTTACCAACACCGTCAGTATCGCACTCAACATCTGCATGAGGTGCATAGGCACATACATTTAAACGTATTTCATCTACGTTAGGTGCTTCAATTAACCAGTCATCATTATCGCCAAGTACTTTGGTCTGCTCAAAGATCTCTAATTGTAAAGGTTCTTTTTCGGTATTAAATAAATAGACTCCGACGAGTTTGTCATTCTTGTAACGGAATACGATTTTGAGCTGGGCAGCACCATCAAGGGGAAAGTACTGTTCTTTGAGCTCTGAGATCTCGCCTTTAGCAGCTTTCACTTTATATTGCCCATCATCCCCATTGGACTTATTGCCATTTTCAGCAGCGTAGGAGGCTGGGGCAAGCAAGACTAATGTCACTGAACACAAAAGTGCCAGGACGGCTCTGTAAAATAAAGAAAATCGCTTCATTCTGAACTCCCTCGTTAAGCTTTCTCTTCCTATAAAAGTACGTCCTATTGGCTGATTTTGCAAGCAATCCGGCAAAAAAATCCACATGGCGCTAAATTCGAGGCAAAAAAAAGCCCCACTGTAATAGTGAGGCTTTTTAGGTTGTAAAAACCCGGCGATGTCCTACTTTCACATGGGGAGACCCCACACTATCATCGGCGCTAAGTAGTTTCACTGCTGAG
>MDTG01310031.1_pt1 | contig 14472 bp, 5 predicted proteins | sample 811421 | NCBI WGS metagenome assembly MDTG01 (sample SAMN05326645, study PRJNA326480) | marine metagenome | isolation source: seawater | place: Pacific Ocean: South East | collected 2011
AGGTTTAGGATTACCATTTGAAAAAAATAAATTAACTACAGCTTATTCACCTACTAATTTTATTTTCACAAACACTTATGGAATTTCTCCAACTCAACAATCTTTAACTTTTACTTATTTAGTAGGAGGTGGAGTTTCTTCTAATGTAAATGCAAATTCTGTAACTACAATAAATGATTCAACGGCAAGATTCCAAAAACAAAATCTAAATACTACAGTTGCCCAAACGGTTTTTAACTCTTTACAAGTAAATAATGAAATAGCAGCAACAGGAGGAAGTGGAGGGGATACGGCAGAGGAAATTAGACAAAATGCTATTTCTAATTTCTCAACTCAGTTAAGAAGTGTAACATCTGATGATTATTTAGTAAGAGCTTTAAGTTTACCTTCTAAATTTGGTATAGTTTCTAAAGCCCATATAGAAAAACCAAAGGTTTATCAAAATTCTTATTTAACTGATAATAAGTTTAATGATCAAAAAACAACTCTTTGTTTATACATTCTATCTCAAGATATAAATGGAAATTTAGTAAATGCTTCTAATGCTCTTAAAAGTAATTTAAAAGCTTATATTAACCAATATAGAATGATTGGCGATAGCATACAGATAAAAGATGGTTTTGTGATTAATATTGGAGTTAATTTTGAAATTATAACTTTGCCTAATTATAACAATAATAAAGTATTAACTGATTGTGTTACAGCTCTTAAAATTTTCTTTAATATTAATAATTGGCAAATAAATCAACCTATCATTTTAAATGATATAAATACTGTATTAATTGGAGTAGGTGGAGTACAAAGTGTTAATAGTATAACTATATCAAATAAAGCAGGTACACAATCAGGATATTCAAGATATGCTTATGATACAGGGGGTGCTTTACAAAACGGAACAATTTATCCTTCAATTGATCCTTCAATTTTTGAAGTAAAATACCCAGATACTGATATTGTTGGTAGAGTAGTAACAATTGGTCAAAGTGGAGGAAGTTCTGCAAGTGGTGGGGGTGTAAATTATTAAATTATAAAAAATGGCAGTATATAAAATTTTTCCAACACAAGATGCAAGTATTTATTCTGGCTATCCAGCAATGAATACTGGAATTGATTCTATTTTGGAGGTATCAAATACTTATCCTTCAACTTTTTCCACACCTATAGTTGCTAGATCAATTATTCAATTTGATCAAGATCAAATTAATAGTGTAATTGATACTTATAATACTGCTTCAACAAATTTATCTGCTAGTTTAAAAGCTTTTATAGCTGATGCCTCTGGTGTTATTATGGAATCGGATCTTGAGATTTACCCCGTTTCTGGTTCTTGGAATAATGGAAGTGGAGAATTTTTAGATAGCCCTTCAACTACTAATGGGGTGAGTTGGAAATTTAGAGCTAATTCAGGCTCAGGAGAATGGCCAACTGAAAGTTTTTCAACTAATGTAACAGCATCTTTTATTAGTGCTTCACCTGGTGGAGGGAATTGGTATACTGCATCCGCTGATACTAATTTACAATTAGAATATTCTCAATCTTTTAATTTGAGAACAGCAAAAGATATAAATACTAATGTTACTGATATAGTAAAAACTTGGTATTCAAGTTCTAAATCAATTAGTGGAACATATACCAATATTGTAAATAATGGTTTTATACTAAAATGGAGTGATAGTATAGAGTTTGATAGTAATTTAGCTATACAACCTAAAATGCAATTTTATTCAGTTGATACTAATACTATTTATCCTCCTCAACTTGAAATAAAATGGAGAGATTTCAAATACAAATCAGGGAATTTAAGTGTTATTAATACACCTGATTTATATCTTGCTATTGATAATAATGAAGGAGTTTTTTACAGTGAAAGTATAAATCAATTTAGAATAAATTGTAGACCTGAATTCCCAGTAAGAGTTTTTCAAACTGCTTCACTCTATACTACTAATTTTGTTTTACCATCTTCTTCTTATTATGCGATAAAAGATTTAGATACTAATGAGTTTGTTATTGATTTTGATGATGAATTTACACAAATTAGTGCTGATAGTACGGGAAGTTATTTTACTTTGTGGATGAATGGTTTAGAGCCCGAAAGGTATTATGAAATTTTAGTTAAAACAACAGTTGATGGAAACACAATTGTTAAAGATGATCAATATTATTTTAAAGTTGTTAATGGTTAATTATGACACAAACAAAAAACGTTGATTTAAAAAAAGGTGTTTTTAATAAAGCACAATATGAACAGGTAATTGATACAAGTTTTTCTCAACTTGGTATTACACCTGTTAGTGCAAGTGCTGAAGATACTATAAGTGTTGAAGAATTCTTTGGATTTTACAATAGTATTTTTTATGATATACCACCTAATGGGGAAACTAATTCACATGAATTTTTAGTTAAAAACAGTGGTGAGTATATAAATGCAGATACAATTGCGGAAGAAATTTTAGCTTTACAGAATGAAATTAGTGAATTAAGAAAAGAACTTTTGGCTGAACAAATAAAAGTAACAGAATTAGAATCAGGTGTAACAATCAATACAAGTTCACTAGATTTAGGAACAGATTCATCTATTTCAAGTGATGCTTCTATTGCTGGGTCTAGTATTGCTAGTAATACATCAGCTAATTTAGGAACTAGTACAGGAACTAGTACGGGATATTAAAATAAAATAAATGGAAGATAAAATCATTATTAATGTAGTTAATCCTGAAACTTTTGAACTACAGGATTATTCAGTTAGTGATACAGAACTTTTAGCTGTAAATGAGCTAGATACTGCTTTTACTAGTTCTACTGATTTTATTGAAACCTTTATTTATGATGAAAATCAAAACCGAATTTCTAGTGTAATACCATTTACAGGTTATACTGTTACTGAAGGTAATGTTGTTTTAACTCCTTCTAACGACCTTGAAAGATTAGGTTTTTTTAATGGTGCATATTATATTTCCTATAATTTTTATAGACCTCAACTTGGATCAAGTCTAAATAACACTCTATATATTAGTGAAATAAGTTCTGATGCAACAGAAATTAGATTAGATTCAACACAAATAAGTAATGAATTATTAATTAGTTCAAGTCTTGAATTTATAGCTTATAGAGAGGAAGCTGATTACTTTGTTGATTTTTATTTGAATTTTGGAGAAAATGAAACCATAATAGCAAATAATATTGAATTAGATTTAGAAGATGAAGATAATCCTACAGTATTAATTAAACTCTATGACCCACTTCCTTCTAATATTGGAATAAAATCAGTTTGTTATGTAGTAGAAGAAATATCTACTCCACAATCGTATAATGTAACATTTCCTCCTCCACAATTTACCCCAGATGATTTTGAATATTTATCTGGTCCTAACTTTAATTTAAATATTAAAGGACAATCTGGCTCCCCTGGTATAGATCATTCTTATTCTACCTTAGTAGCTTCAAATTTAACAAGTTCTTTTAACCAAATTGATAGTTTATTAAATAGAAAAGAAATTGAGATAAGTGTAAATTATGAAAATTATAATAATTTTGTTTATTTCTCTTCTGCTTATACTCGTTTACAAAATTTTGCTTATAAAGCAGGGCTTATTGAATCCGCTAGTTTACAATTAGGTACTTTAACTTCAGAAACTACAGGTTCAGCTGCTTATAGTGCGAGTGAAGCAAGTTTAACTTCATTAATTGATACTACAATTAAAAATTTTGATGGCTATGAATATTTTTTATACTATAATAGTGGATCAGCTTATTCTTGGCCCAAAACGACAACAGAACCTCCTTATGCACTTGCATCAACTGGTAGTGCCTTAGCAGTCTCTTGGTTAGGTAATACAGATGAAAATGATGCTGATTATGGGGGCCAGGCTTTAAGTGCTTCAAATTATGATCTTAATAACCAAGATTCTTTATATTATTCAATTCCTGAATATTTAAGAAGTGATCCTCAAAATGCAAGATATGAATTATTTGTTGATATGGTTGGTCAACATTATGATAATATTTGGCAATATACTAAAAATATAACTAGTAAGTTTGATGCTGATAACCGTTTAGATTTTGGTATTTCAAAAGATATGGTAGCAGATGCAGTTAGAGATTTTGGTATAAAACTTTACTCAAACAACTTTAATACAGATGATCTATATTTAGCTTTTCTTGGATTAACTCCTTCTGGAAGTACTTTCCCAGTTACTAATATTACAGATAGTACACCTGTGTTAGTTACTGGGTCTGAGTTTATAGATACTAAAATATCATCTTCAAATGATATAATTCCATTAGATGATGCTAATAAACGTTTATATAAACGAATTTACCATAATATTCCTTATTTACTAAAAACAAAAGGAACGATAGCTGGGCTTAGAGCTTTAATTACATCTTATGGGATACCAGATACTATTCTTAGAATTAGTGAATTTGGAGGAAAAGATAGAAATAATAACCAAGATTGGGATTTAAAACAAGATGTATACAATAGAGCAGCAAAAACAGAAACATCTCAATTTAATACTTCTTTTGAGTTAAATTCTAATTGGAATTCAATAAATGATAGACCTGCAGCTTTACAATTTAGGTTTAAGACTAATGGTATTCCTTCTGGTTCTTCAACCCCAACTACACAATCAATATTTTACTCAATATCTCCATCTAGTAAAATAGCAATGGCTCTTGATTATGATATGTCACTATTAGCTTCTGGTTCTTATTCTGGATCAGTTGATAGTAGCTATAGAAATTATGGTACTCTAACTTTTTGGCCTAATGCTGATATAAGTGCAAATAACACAGCTTCTCTTTATTTACCATTTTGGGATGGGAATTGGTGGTCTATTCAAGTAAATAAACAATCTGAAGCTGGTAATATTAATACTGGTACAGTAACATTATCCGCTGCCAATAAAATTGGGGAAAATTTAGGTTTTACTGGAAGTGATACTATTACTGCTGACTTAACAAAGTGGAATGATACAACTCAAATAGTTTGGTTTACAGGTTCGGTTCTTGAATTAGCGACAAAAGATTATTTCCCTTTTACTGGTTCAGTTCAAGAAGTTAGATATTATACTGAACCAATAAGTGAAAGTGTTTTTTATGATTTTACTTTAAATCCTTATTCTTTTGAAGGAAATGGTGTTAATAGTGCCCCTGATCAATTAGCTTTTAGACTTCCATTAGGAACAATGCTAAATACTTCATCAGCGGCTGTAAGTGAATCTATTCATCCAAAAGTTACTGGTTCTTTTGTTACTACATCATCTTTCCCTTCAAATGTTAACACGGCTTCTTTTATTAATACTTTTGAATTTGAAAATAATGTAGAAGATATTTACTTAGACCAAACACCTTCGGGAATGAGAAATAGAGTAACTGATAAAGTCCAAACAGAAGCTCTTATTCTTCCTAGTGGTGATACACTATCTTCAGTCAGATCTATTCAACAAGAATCATTTGTAAGTGAAAGTTTCACACCATCTGTTAATTATTTAGAAGTAGCTTTTTCACCTCAAAACCAAATTAATGATGATATTATTGGTCAATTAGGGTATTTTAATATAGGGGAATATATAGGTGATCCTAGATTTATATCATCATCAGATACAAGTTATCCATCTTTAGATTTATTAAGAGATGCTTATTTTGAAAAATATATAACTAATTATGATATTACTGATTTTGTAAGATTAATAAAATTCTTTGATAATTCATTATTTAAAATGATAGAAGATTTTACTCCTTCAAGAACAAGTCTAACATCAGGAGTTGTCATAAAACAACATTTATTAGAAAGGAATAGACAAAGACCAGCAATAGTATCTTCATCTTTTGAACAGTATTCTGGTTCTGTAACTAATCTACCCAAAGATTATAGTACTGGCTCTTCTGATTTCCCTCAATATTCAGATTCAGGTTCAGCAATATATAAATTTGGAGGAGGAACAGGGGGATCGTTTGAAACTTTTAATAATCTTGCAACTTATCCTTCTGGAACATTAGGTGATGGACCAGATAATAGATATTTTTTAACCCAAAGTTGGAGTGAATCAATTTCTACTTTAAGTGGTTCAGCTCCTTTAGCTAGAGTTGATCAAAGAGAATTTTATAATGGAGAATTTAGTGGTTCCCTTATAACTGCCTCAATGAAAGATATTTGTAGTGCTTACTTTAAAGTTGGTTTAAATAATTATACTTACGTTCCTGCTTTTTGGAGTGCAGATGGAAATAATGGAACAGGTACTATATCAGAATCTGATTTTTTAAGTCCATCTAATCAACCCCCAGCTGGATATGTTTGGTTCTGGAATAATGGTCAACAGGGTTCACCCCCAAATGCTTCTGGTAATGTTTCTTATATTAAATTATCTCTTGAAACTTATAATGGTTTAAATATTTTAAATTTTATTCAAGGTGTTGATTTTATTACTTTTAATTTAAATTCACCTCTTGATATAAATGGAGAAATACTACAAGGTCCACAAACTTATATAATAGAATCAATAGCTATCCAACTAGAAACTTTATCAACTAGTGCTGGAAGTGTAGGAAGTGCTCTTTGTTTTACTGTTCCTGAATTATCTTCTACAGCAATTGTTTCTGCTGATGCTGCATTTTATGATTTTACTTTAGATGCAACTGGAGATTTTCAATGGCATGCTACTGAAGATACATCGGCTGATCCAAATCCAGTTTTAAATACTGGTATTTCAGCTTCTGTTCCGCAATCTTATTTTCCTTTAACATCAACTTATCCAACAGAGTCATTTTTTAGAGGTTGGGCTACTTCTAATTTTTATACTAATGGAACATTTAATTCCTTTAATGGAATATTAAATGACCCACTAGATAATTTTAATACAGGTTCAAAAGAACTAGATAATACAGATAACCCAACTCAGCTAGATCCTACCCCTAATGGGTATCCATGGTTTATGAACGCATATTTAGATGCTCAAAACCAAAACTGGATTTATATCCCATCAGAATCCTTTTTAGATTATGCTAATATCCCTGATTCATCAGCAGGACCTGTAGCTACAAATAATTATTTTAATATTGCTTGGACAAGTCAAAGTTCTGCTGAAACACCAGCAATTGAAGGAGTTAATTATTATTATAACGCAAGTAATAATGCAATTTATATTTCTGGTTCTGAATTCCAAGATGATATAAAACAACCAAACCCTAAATTCTCTTCAAGTTTAACAACTCAATTAATTGATTATAATTCTGGAACAACTACTTATACCCCACCTGGGCAAACATCATTAGATATTCCAATTGGAAATCATAATCAATTATGGGTATATAGGGGACAAACAAATGCTGCACCTGGATTTGATTCTGACCTATTATGGAGATATAATAGATATAAGCATAGATCATTTAAGATTTATTATTTAACAAATTCTGGTTCTGGGGTTCCTGCTATACCTTATGATCTTTATGATCCAATGCAAGTTTCTACTAATACTACAGTTCCTCTTTATTATGATGTTACTATAGGGGCTTTTCCAAGAACATTTGCAACAATGTTAGGTACTTCAGGTGATACAACTTATAATCCACCCCAATATCAGGCCAACTTACCAAGTTATTGGAGACCATTAAATCCAACTGAAACTATGCCTTCAACTACTGCTACGTCAGGTAGTTTTAGTGTTTATAATGAAGCAAGGCAAGTAAGACCGTTTATATTTACAACATATAGAAATGTAGTTCAAGGTTCGTTTATCAACCAGGCAGAAGGTTCAGGTTCTGCCGTTGCAATATCAAAATCAGATGGTACACCTTTTGCATATTTAAGAATGTATCAAATTCAAACTATTGCTCCAACTGTTAGTAATGGACAGAATTTTATTTATACATGTATTTTTAATGGTGGACTTCCTTGTACATTTCGATATTTTAGAGAAAATGGAAATTTATCAGCTACAATCACGGTTACGCCAGGGAACACTTTTGAATTTTGTGGAGATTCACAAAGAACTACAAATACTATTCTTGATAGTAACAATGCACAAAATTTTAGCATAAATACAAATCCAAATGGTAATGAATGTTTTGAAATTAATGATCCAGGGTTATTTGATGATGAATCTGCAACTTCTAATAATTTTGTTAATGAATTCCCTTATTTTTATGATAGTGTTAATCAAAAGGTTTCTGTTAGTGATAATTTAGGAACATTAGCTAAAATCAGATTTGGCCAAAATTTTGATGGAGAAAATACATCATCTTTTTCACTTGAAACTGGTACTCAACCAGGAGGAGATCCACAAACTACGGATTTAGTCTTCCCAGCTGGTAATTATATTTTTACTATGAGTGATTTTGATACTGGTAGATTTACTGGTGGAAGAACAGAATTTGGTCTTTGGACTTCTTATGGTGATTATGTAACTTATGATTTTGAAAATCAAAATGGTTCTGGAGCTAATCCTGTTACTATTGATTATGTAAATGCTTTACATCAATCTGATTCTATTAATGTTTATGATTATGCAGTTCAATCTTCTGATGGTAATGGGCAACAAGACCCAGATAGACAAAATGGAAATGGAACTAATGTTAATGATACTTTTAATTATAGAATCCCAAAACCTACTCAAAGTACTGTTTATCAAAGAATAAACGTGGAAGTAAATGGTACTTATCAATTTAGATTATCAAGATCACCACAATATGGTATAAACATAAAAGTTTTTATTGAACCAAACCAAAGTACAACAGGTGCAACACCATCAGCCAATGCCTCTGAAGTATTTGAATTAGTTAATGGAACTAGTATTGGTTTAACATCATCCCCAGCTTTAGTTTCTTTACCAGGATTAACAGCTGGTCAACAAATATTAGTACAAACAAGTGGTAACTATAGCAATTATTTCACTTTTATTTCTGAATTATATAATACTTCAATAGAAAACCCTTCTCAAATAGCAAAAATGGGATCTCCTGAGGCACAAGGAAGTTTTAATGATCCCTATGTTGTCACGGGTTCTATTTCAGATAATTATGCTTCAGGTGTTGCTGTACCTCCTGATTTTGCAACAAAAGTTGAAGGTGCTTATTTAGTTTATTCTCAATCTGCTTCCTCTAGTTTAGCTGGTTCTTATATTTTTGATGTAACACCAACTTTTGGGCAGATTTTTATAACAGCTTCTGTTGTTGTAAGTTCGTTTACTGACGAACAATCAGCTTTATATGGTAATGCTATTTATGGAACTTCAGAATATGGTGGAGGTAATGCAGGTGGAGGAACTACATGGACAACAGCTTCATTAATAATATACTCTGGTTCGGCTAATAATTTTCCAAATGAAATGCCTCAACTTGGAGGTGACATTTTTGCTATAACAAGTTCAAATAGCTTGACTCACCATACAGGTGAAAGAATTACATTAATGACAAGTATAACACCTTCTGAAATTGAATATAATAAAGCATTAAAATTAGCTTTATTAGTAGGAAGTGGCTCTAATGCTTCTTCAGTTGTACAAAATTCTTTAATAGTAACAGAATACAGCATGAGTTTTTCATCTTCTGTTGAAATTCCAGAAGATCCATCAATACCAGTTGTATTTAGTGATGATTTAAATTTTGATAAAGCATTTGATTGTCAACCACTATTAAATAATTATAGTGATAGTAGAATAAATAATAGACTACAAGATGTAGATTATGGTCAATACAACTCAGGTTCTTTATTTATCCCTAGTAATTGGGGTCAGATTATAATAAATTCAGCTTCAAGAGCTTCTGTTCCAGAATCAAATTATACTACTTTATCTTCTACAAGTGCAAGATATTTAGGTAAAACAACTAATGCTGAAACAGTAAATGCGTGGTCTCCAGGTGACAGTGGTACTTACGGAAAATTACCTACTATTGAGATAGCAAGAGGTTTCTTAGGATATTTTAATAAATCTAGTGATTTATATCCTGTTTTAAATCAACATACACTTTATAATTTACAATATTTAATTGGAGAAAATGGAGATGCTAATCAACCTAAATTATCTAATATTAGTCTTTATAATGTACAAGGTACATTTAATTCTTATCCTTATAATGATAGGGCACGAGTGTCAATAAACAAACCAGAGGTTGAAATCTTAAATGAATTATCAGGATTAAAAGAAGTAAAAAAAGTAACACAAAGACCTGTTCCAATAATTTATACCCAACAATCTGGTTTATTCCCTATAACTGGAAGTATTGGTTTAGAATTAATTGGTACAGAACCTGTTGATCCATCAATTGCACCAAATTTTGCTAATTATAGTGTTGATGCATCCTCAAGAGAAGCTGGTAATCCATCAAGTACTCTTTCAAACCAAACCCTATTTTCAACACAAAAAACACCAACAGCAAATTCTCAACAGTCATCCCAACCCGGAAATGTAACAGCCTCTTTTGGAACAGGACCAACTAAAGTTTATGAAGAAGATATTAATTCTGGAAATAAAGGTATATTATCAATACCAAACACAGATGGATACCCTACAGCTCAAGATGGGGGAGATGGCAAACCGACATCACAACCTTATACTTTAAAAATGTCAATAGGTATTGATACAACCCCATTAACTTATCCTATTCAAACTTCAAATCCAAATAAACATGGTAATTTTAACGAGAATAACATAGTAGGAGACTTAGTCATAAGACCCCAAAGATCTAATTCACTTACAGGTGGTTTTGGAGGTATTTATCTTGATAATGTTACAGTTACTTTAACAAATTATTTCCAACCAGCTACAGGTACGGGAGCAATAACAACTACTTTAGATTATCGGGCTTTTGCAAGTTCTGACGTTAATATTTTTACTGGAGGGGTACAAATAATTTTTAATTCAACCAGAATTAGAGCAGCGGTACAAGCAACTGGTCAGAACCCAGATGCTCAAGTAGATGGTGGTACTTTATTAAAACAAACTTGGACTATATCTGGAGATGTTCCTGCTTATACTATAAAACAAGGAAGAAGATTTAGAATTAATGCACAAGGTGATTTCATTGTTGGTTCTTCAGCTGCAGACCCAGCTAGAAACCCTAAATTTTTCCCTGCAGTTTCTGTCAATAATGCAAATGGTGGTTTTGAATATCAAATGATCCTAGATGGTGCTAATTCAAATCCAACAACTAATGCAACCGGCTCTTTTTGGCAGCCTGATGGACTTGGGCAATCTGAAGTTGATTATTCAACAATTGTTTGTACAAGTGTTCAATTAAATAAAGCATATGGAAGAGGATTTATACAAAAAGATCTTGTTTATACTGCTAGTTTGAATAAAGATTACCCAGAAGGAATTGAGCCTGCTTATGCTGCTTTCCCTAAAATTGTAACACCTTGGTCTGTTCAACCTTATGATGAAATAAGATTTAATAACAGTGAAGATAATTCCTTTTTAATTGAAGAAATTATAGAACCTGCTTCTTCACCATCATCATCAGATAATACAGGACAATTAATATTAAAATTAGATAGAGAGGTTCCACCATCATTCTTTAATCCAATTACTGGTTCTTTAGCTGGTAAAGGAATAGCACTTGATCCATTAGCTACTTCATCTCAGGCACTTCAACCTGATCCAACAACTCCAACAGATATTACTTTAGTAGGAAATGAAGCTAAACCACAATTTAAAGAAATACAATTTGGAGTACAAATTTTTAAACCAATTGATAACTTTTTAATAAGAAGATATGTTGATGATGCATCTGCTATGGTTATTAGCCAACAGTATCCTCAAACTAATCCTCCTAATACATCATCTGCTACTGGATTTTTAGTGCCGGAATATCCTGTAGCAACATTAAAAACTAACCCAGATGAAGTTTTATCTGATTTAGTTGATAAGAGACTAATAGAGTAACATATTTATAACATATAACAATATTTATATAAAAATAATAAAATGGGATATTTAAATAACGCAATTATAACAGTTGATGCTATCTTAACAAGAAAAGGTAGAGAAGCTTTAGCATCCAACGATGGTTCATTTCAAATTACACAATTTGCTTTAGCTGATGATGAAATAGATTATACACTATTTAATCCTTCACACCCATCAGGTTCTGCTTATTATGGAGAAGCAATAGTAAATCAACCTCTATTAGAAGCCTTTCCTCTAGAGAGCCAAATAATGAAATACAAATTAACAACTCTACCAAGAGGAACAGCTAAAATGCCAATTCTAAATATTGGTTATGCAGCAATTACATTACAACAGGGTGCTCAATTAGCTATTACTCCTCAAACATTAAATTATTTAGGTAATGACCAAACATTTGAAACAAGTGGTTATACGGCTACTATTTCAGATGTAAGAGTTTTATCTTCTTTTGAAGGTTTAGGTGTTCAAACAACTGGAGCACAAACTTCTAATGCTAATTCAACACAAACAATTGGTACTAATGTTTCTTCAACAGTAACTGGAACTCAGATTAATTTGAGAGCTACTACTGTTAATACATTATTTGGTTCCAATTCAACTTTATTAGCAACATTAACAGTTGTTGGTTTAGATAGTGGTGCAAGAATAACAGTACCTGTAACAATAACAAAACAAGCAACATAAAACTAAAAATAAATGAGCTTTAATAGATTAGATCCACAAGATTTTGTAGTTAGTGCAGATGCTGTTTCATCAACAATCTTCACTGGGAACCAAACTACATTAACTGAATTTTATACTTCATCTGCCCAAGAAACAGGGCAATCAGGTGAATATTACTTAAACGTTTTAAATACTGCTTCTGGATTAGCAGATAGTGAAATACAATTTGCTATTGCTTATGCTGATTCAACAGGTGGAGGAGCTTCAGCTTACAACCCAGCAGTTAATAACTATTCTCCAACAACAACACTTTATGGTTCTTATAGAACCTTAGTTTTGGAAGATGAAAATGCTAGTTTTAATTTTGGTAATGTTACTAGTAGTTATTTTTATGCTTTAAGTATTGAAAGAGCAAGATATAAAGAATCATTATTCCCTGGTTCTTTAAATTTACAAATTTCAAGTAGTGCTGGTTCAACTGATGCTTTAGTACTAACTGACAATTCTCAAGATGTTAATGTTCCTCAGTATTTTGGAACTATGAGAGCTTATCAAGTTATTAGTGGTTCAAACGGAACTGCTTATAATAAAACTTCCGGTACATTTGGTAATAATGTTGGTTATACAGAAGCTAGTGGTTCATATGGTTTATTTTTACCAGATATTGGAACTATTTTATTAAATGGGTTAGCACTCGATCAAAATAATGTTCAAGGAGTTAATTTAGGAACATTAAGAACTAATACTGATGCTAATAATCCTCAAAAATTATTTGTACATTTGTCGGGTAGTGCAACTGCAGGAGGATCATCATTTAAATTAGCTTGTCAAGAAACAATAACATCAGATTATGTTTTTATTAGGGCAAGAAGTTCAGAAATGAATTACTCAGAAAATCCATCTTTTATATCTGGTTCAACTGGAGAAGTTATTTACCCTTATTTTATTAATAACCCTACAGTTTATCCAACTACTGTTGGAATGTATAATGATGAAAATGATTTGCTTGCTGTAGCAAAATTGTCTAAACCAATACAAAAAGATTTTACAAAGGAAGCTCTAGTAAGAGTTAAATTAGATTTTTAAGATGAATGGCGGCTTTCAAACAATTCAATTCTCAAGATATAATTGTATCGCCATTAGAAGTAAATAAATCATTTACTTTTAAAGGTGATGGCGAGCTCTCTGCTTCCAATGCTGACGTTAATAGATTCTTAGGAAGAAATATAAATTTTACTTCCTCAAATAATATTGCAACAGGTTTTAATTCAGGTAGTCTTATTTTATCTCAATCTTCTGTTTACAATTCAGTAAAAGAAATATATTATTCTAATTTTTTGACTTCTAGCTTTGGTGATAGTGCGTTAACGGCTAGTGTATTTTTAGGATCTGATGTGTCTGGAGATGTATTAGTAGGTCCACCTGGATCTAACGGAAGATACACGAATTATTTACAATCTACATTAACACAATCACGTAACTTTCCTACTAATGAAAATAATTATGTTTTAGTATTTTCAATACCATCTAAATTATTTGGCGACTATATTCAACCTGAATCATTTGTATTAAATCTAAATGATGACGGTGAAGATTGGACTATTAATACTGAAATTACAGATGATGGAAATGGAAATTTAATCTCAGGAAGTGTTGTATGTGGGCAAATATTTTATCCTCATGGAATTGCAGTATTAACTCAACAAGATTGGAATCAAGTACTTGATTTAAGTAATGCTTACCCATGTGCTAATATTACTTGTTCATTTTCAAGTTCATATACAATCTATGAAACACAATATAAGTGTACTATTGATGAAAGTGAATTTAATTTTTCACAAAACCCAAGTATAATATCTGGAAGTATTACAGATAATATAACAACTTCTAGTGGTGTAATTTA